>JAAGKN010000352.1_pt1 | contig 281121 bp, 273 predicted proteins | sample 6206371 | NCBI WGS metagenome assembly JAAGKN01 (sample SAMN11533720, study PRJNA540317) | gut metagenome | isolation source: fecal pellets from male and female animal of same cohort | host: Peromyscus leucopus | place: USA:CA | collected 2017 | reverse complement strand
GTTGTATAATGACAGCAGTCACTCTGTAAAACTCTTAAAGAAAATATGTAAGGAAATATCAGAGATAAGAAACTACCTTAACTGTGTTTATCGACATTGATTAAAAACTGAATTACAATAAGCGTATCATTAGAAAGCTTAGGCGAGATAACGAAGTGTTGCTTAAAATCATCATCTTTTCAGCTATAATTGCGTTAAAAAATACCATAAGGCGTCAGCCTTATGGTATTTTTATGCCTTATTCTAACTAAAAATCTAACAATTTTAAGTGCTTCGCAATTTTGTAGCTTAGGAAATTCGTCTGTAAATATTGCTTAAAAACGCAGCAAGACTTGCGTCTTGCGAGGCTTTTTGGCTGTATTTCAGGCAATTTCTGCGAAAAACCAATACTTCGTTACCGTACCTCAGCTCAAGCTGCAACGCTTTTATTTTGTTCTTCAATGCCTAATAACCAAGAGCTTCAACAACTTCATTTACTGCATCCTTATATTCCGATGTTGTGTGTACATAAAGCATTGTGTCTGCAATTTGGGTAATCAAAATATATTCGCCATCTGCCAGCATGCGAAATTCACTGTGGTTTCCAACACTCACAGCAGTATGGACAGAAGCACTTTTATGCTGCTCCTCAAATTTAACTTTATTATTTTCATACATTCCTTTTGCAGTTGTTTCATCATTGCACTTATAAAATTCAATCTGATATGAGCCTGTACTGTCAAGTGCTGCATACACTTCAAGAATATGGTCAAATTCAGCATACTGCTCTTTACCATCTACAACTGTAAAGCCCTGTTCACTCATTGTGGTTTTGAATGTATCTGTTGTTATTGCAGTCTTTGATTTACATCCTGTAAAGATAACAGTCAGTGCAAGACATATGGCAAGCACTGCAAAAATTTTACTTTTTTTCATAACATTTTCTCCTCATAAAACGATTTAGCCTGCTAATTATATCACAATGGCAAAGAGAATTCAACCTGACACTCTATATACTATTAAGCCTGTCCAGCAACGCTTTCATCTCAGACAAATCGTTTATAACATAATCAGGGGTTATATCATTGCTATTATCATCACCACGATGATTGAACCATACTGTTTTAATGCCTGCATTTATTCCGCCCTTGATATCCGATGAAAGGCTGTCACCGATTATAATTGTCTCTTCCCTTTTAAAATCCTGTATTTGTGAAAAGCAGTAATCAAAAAATCCCCTGTTCGGCTTTTCGAAACCGACGACTTCGGAAATGAAAATACCTTTGAAGTATTTAGAAATTCCTGCACTCTCGAGACGGCTGTCCTGCACACGCTTTGCACCGTTTGAAACAAGATATAAATTGTAGTCTATATAAAGTTCATCTAATATTTCAGGTGCACCATCAATAAAATAATGTCCTATACACAAATTTTCCTCATAAAGAGCCGTAGCCGTTTCAGGTGAGATATCAAGGTTAAGGGAATCGAAAAGCAGTTTGAATCTATTTACCTTAACCTGCTCCCTTGTAATCTCACCAAGCTCCAGCCTTTTCCACTGGGATATATTATACTTACTGTACCGACTCACTATATAATCATCAACAAAAACACCGAGCTGAGTCAGTGCTTTTATCAGTGCCACACGCTCTGCCATTTTAAAGTCAAGTATAGTATCATCCAGATCAAACAATATATTTTTAATCATACTCTTCTCCCAAAACAAAATCCGTTTAAGTCTATTATAACAGACCCAAACGGATTTTTCTACACTATATCATTTCTGACTGTGACTGCAGTTACAGCTACATTCACTGCAATTACAGCCGCAGGAACTTTTGCCCGCCTTCTTATCCTTAACCATTTTTGCGACAACTGCCACAACAACTGCTACTACGATAAGAAGCACAATAATTGTTCCTATGTTTTTTGTTAAAAAGGCTATCATAAAATCACCTTACTTCTTTTTTGCGTTTGCCTTAACCGCACTTGTATTAAGTGTTGTTGCCTCCTTATAAGGACGAACAAGCATAAAGATTAAGAATGCAAGAGCAATTACCGCTGCGATTACACCGATAATATTTGCCTGACCTGTAAAGAGCATACCAAACTGATAAACAATAAGTGAAACGACATAAGCAAAGCCGCACTGATATCCGATTGCAAACATTGTCCATTTAGGACTGTTCATCTCTCTTCTGATCGCACCGATTGCTGCAAAGCAAGGTGCACAAAGAAGGTTGAAAATAAGGAAGGAATAACCTGCAAGAGGAGTAAGTCCTTCAAAATCAAGTACACCGAATACACCTACAACCTCTTCTTTAGCTACAAGACCCATTACTGTAGCGATTGTTGCCTTGATATTGCCAAAGCCGAGCGGTGAGAATATCCACTTAACTGCTCCGCCAATCATACCGAGAATGGATGCATCAAGCTCCATTTCAGGGTCAAAGCCGAAGCCGCCTGTCTCAAGAGTACCGAAATGAGATGTTGCCCAGATAAAGATTGTTGCAAGAAGAATGACTGTACCTGCCTTCTTGATAAATGAAGATGCACGCTCCCACATTGAACGAAGAACATTGCCCACTGTCGGCCAGTGGTAAGCAGGAAGTTCCATTACAAACGGAGCAGGATCACCTGCAAACATCTTCGTTTTCTTAAGCATAATACCTGAAATAATGATTGCTGCCACTCCGACAAAATATGCACTTGGTGCAACCCACCATGCTCCGCCGAACAAAGCACTTGCTATAAGAGCAATGATAGGCAGCTTAGCACCGCAAGGAATGAATGTGGTTGTCATAATTGTCATACGCCTGTCACGTTCATTTTCAATTGTACGTGATGCCATAATACCCGGAACACCACAGCCTGTACCGATAAGCATAGGAATAAAGGACTTACCTGAAAGACCGAATTTACGGAAAATTCTGTCCATTACGAAAGCTACACGAGCCATATAGCCGCAGCTTTCAAGGAAAGCAAGGAAAATGAAGAGTACAAGCATCTGCGGAACAAAGCCGAGAACTGCACCGACACCGCCTATAACACCGTCAATGATAAGGCTGTTGAGCCAATCTGCACAGTTTATTTTATCAAGCAGATTACCTACAAGAACAGGAATACCAGGAACATAGATACCATAATCGGCTGTATCCGGAACACCCTCAGCATCCTCACCAACTGCAGCCTCCACTGTCTCTGAAATATCAAAGCCTTCCTCTGCAAGGGAATCACCATATGAGCCAAATGCCTCATCAAAAGCAGCATAATCACCATCATTGATTGCTTCCTGAACATCACTGGCACCGATAACGTCCGCTGCAACAGCAGCATCAACAGTTGCTTTTACATCTTCGGTAAACACATACTGCTCAGCATATTCATTCATCGCATCATCATATTCGCTCTGACCTGTGATGTGCCATCCATCGCCGAATACACCATCGTTTGCCCAGTCAGTTGCCCATGTACCAACAGTTGTTACGGAAACAAAATAAACCAGGAACATAACAACCGCAAAAATCGGTAAAGCAAGAATACGATTTGTTACGATCTTATCAATCTTATCTGATGTGGAAAGCTTGCCTGCACCTGCTTTTTTATAAGCTCCCTTGATAATGGAAGCAATATAAACATATCTTTCATTTGTTATAATGCTTTCTGCATCATCATCAAGCTCCTCTTCAGCTGCCTGAATATCACTTTCAATATGATCAAGAACAGTCTTATCAAGATTAAGTTTTTCAAGAACCTTTTCATCACGTTCAAATATTTTTACAGCATACCAGCGCTGCTGCTCGGCAGGCATATTATGTACTGCTGCTTCCTCAATATGAGCAAGCGCGTGTTCAACAACACCTGAGAAGCTGTGCTGCGGAACAGTTGATACTCCCTGTGCCGCATCAACAGCAGCCTGAGCCGCGTCAATAATACCTGTGCCCTTAAGAGCAGAAATTTCAACAACCTTGCAGCCAAGCTGACGTGAAAGCTCATCAATACGGATTTTGTCGCCGTTCTTTCTGACAATATCCATCATATTAACAGCTACAACTACAGGGATACCAAGCTCTGTAAGCTGAGTCGTAAGATAAAGGTTTCTTTCAAGGTTTGTACCATCAATGATATTGAGGATGGCATCAGGACGTTCATCAATAAGATAATTACGTGCTACTACCTCTTCCAGTGTATATGGGGAAAGTGAGTAAATACCCGGCAAATCCATAATAATAACATTATTATGCTTTTTTAACTTTCCTTCTTTCTTTTCAACAGTAACACCAGGCCAGTTGCCGACAAACTGATTAGAGCCTGTAAGGGCATTAAACAGAGTCGTTTTACCGCAGTTGGGGTTACCTGCAAGAGCAATTTTAATCTCCATATGTAATTCCTTTCCTATAACAATTTGCAATATTAGTGATGACTAACTATTATCCATAAAAAACAGGGAGCACTCCCTGATAATAAATTATATAAATTTATTCAACCTCAATCATTTCAGCATCGGCCTTACGAAGTGAAAGCTCATAACCGCGTACAGTAATCTCGATTGGATCACCGAGAGGTGCAACTTTGCGAATGCTGATTGTAACACCCTTTGTTATACCCATATCCATTATACGGCGTTTTACAGCACCTTCACCATGAAGCTTTACAACTTTTACGGTATCACCGATTTTAGTTTCTCTTAAAGTTCTCATTCATTTTCCTCCATCAGTATTACTGCTTATTAAACCATAATTTTGGAAGCCATCTCTTTGCTGATTGCAACTCTTGATTCCTTGACATTAACAATCAGATTGCCTGCAAGAGATGAAACAATCTTAACATTTCCGCCGACAACAAAGCCTAAATTTTCAAGATGCGTACGAACCTCAGGCTTGCCTCCGATTTTAAGTATTGTTAATTCACTGCCCATATCCGCATATGTAAGGGGCATCATAATCATCAATCCTTTCATTATGGCCAATAATACAGTTAGCTCTTTCTAACCACGTCTATGTTAGCACCAACTAACTGATTTGTCAAGATAAAAAATAAAATATTTAATAAAATTTTTTCACATAACTATATATGCTTATAAACTTGAAAATAATACATCTAAGTGTTATAATAATAAAAATATTATGTTTATTACAGGTGTGCATATGAAAATTCACGAATCAGCGGAAAACTATCTGGAAACTATATTAATGATAAAAAATAAAAAAGGTGCTGTGCGTTCCATAGATATCGCCAATGAGCTTGAGTTTTCCAAGCCGAGTGTAAGTGTTGCAATGAAAAACCTCAGGGAAAACGGTTATATCGACGTTGACTCAAACGGATATATTACCCTGCTTGAAAGCGGACTTGAAATTGCCGAAAAAATGTACGAACGTCACACCACCCTTTCAAACTGGCTGATTGGTCTGGGAGTGAATCCTGAAACTGCTGTTGAAGATGCCTGCAAAATTGAGCACATCATCAGCGAGGAAAGCTTTAAAGCAATAAAAAAATTAGCCGAGTAAATATACAAATATCCATCAAAAAAGCAACCCACAAATCCAAATCGGATTTGTGGGTTTTATTATATAAAAATTCATATAAACTTAAGTATTATCAATAAATCAGCCTTGAATAGCGTGAGATTACTTCACCTGTCTGTGCGTCGATATTATACTCATATCTTGTTATACCATCATTGAATTCAATTTCATAAGAATATACTCCATATGATTTCGTTCTGCTCTGCTCTGTAAAAACAACTGCATCTTCTGTACACTCAGCATCCTTCAGCGCAACTGCTCTTGCCTCACCTATTGTGATTTCAGCTGTATTCATTGTATGATTTCCACAACCGCACCATAAAGAAACCGCAATTATTATAGAAATAAAAAGAATTATAATAAAAACAATAACAGACAGAACCTTCTTTTCACTTTTATCCATATCAGCTATCCTTCCTGCTTTTGCTTTTCGTAACAATCACAACCCAATAGTACAAAGGTATAATCAGAAACAGCATACTTGTGTATCCCCACATACCTGTCAGAATTCCCATCAAAAGGAATACGGTGACTACCATTTCCGGCACCGGCAAAAGAAGTGCAAATACTTTTTTGTTATTCGCCTTGCAGGCAATGGCAAATCTGTAGTAAATCGGAATCGTTAAAAATATGATCCAAAGCGGATGCCATATTTTTAACGGCAAGGATAATGCAAGATATAGAAATACAATGATTATAGGAAACGGAATAACCATAAGCTTTTTCGCAGCCTCAGGGTATATACCGAAATCGTTAGCCTTTGATAAAAGAGATTTCAGCTTACCCTTGAAATCTGTTTCTTTTTTCGAGGTGCTTTTTGAAATTGCCTCATCATTCTCTATATCAAGCAGCTCGTCAATCGTAATTCCGTATATTTTGGCTAATGCCATAAGATTATCAATTTCAGGTGATGACTCTGCCCTTTCCCATTTTGATATGGACTGACGGCTGATTCCAAGCTTTTCTGCCAGCACCTCCTGGCTGTAACCATTCTTTTTTCTAAGCTGTTGTAATCTGTCAGCTGTTACTATATTCATAATCTAATTATCCTTTCTGTCTTTTGGATAAGCTATATAACATCTTCTTTAATTATATCTTTTTTCCACGTTTTCTGCCCATGATTACAAATGAAATTATCAATTATTATATTTTCAGCATGCCTTATCCACAGTGCATAGGCAGGCAGATTTCTGAATCGCCAGCATTCAGGATACACTTTGGCATACTCAGGAATAAAGACTCTTCTGTCAACAGTCTCCGGAATATCGGCATATTCGGTAAAAATATTTTTCAGTGTAATATTTTCAACTCTTTTAATTTTACCTTTTTGCTTATATCCTGCAATCATTATCGGCAGTTCAACGCCTGTTGCTTTAACATCCGTAATAATAATATCACTGATCCTGCTTTTGCCGTCGAACAGCTTTCGTGAAAGCTCTCCGCCCTTTTCAGCCTTCGCACCGAATTCAATGGCATTCGCACTTTGCGCATTCACTGCACTTGCTCGATTCCGGTTGCCAAGCCTGATAAATATCGGACAGGTGCATCTATCCATAATTATATTGCTGATACGCACATTGCTCAGTACCGTTCCGTCACAAGCTTCGAGTGAAATTCCCGAAACACTTCCCGGATAAAGATCCGTCATGAACAATCTGCAGTCTGTAACGGAAATATTGCTGATATCGTATGTAGTCTCCGTTCCAACCTTAATTGCATTCGTTCTGCTTATAATTTCACAATCCGTAATATGGATATCACGCATTGCATTATTATTTCCGAGCCACACAGCATTTTTTATCACAATTCCATCGTCGGCTGTAGAAATAAAGCAGTGGTGTATATTCACATTGCTTGTACCGGCAATATCAATACCGTCAGCATTTGCCACATTTCTGTTATTATTAATGATAAAATTTTTTATATTAACTGTTTCGCAGTTTGACAGCTTAAAGGTCCAGTATGCACTATTTTCAATTATAAAATTATCCACTGTAATATTACTGCAATTTTTCATTGAAACAGGACCGCCGTACTTACTCTTATGCGCAAAGCGGAGCTGGGAGCGGTAATCCTGACGCATTTCAATCACATCAATGTACTTTGCAGGCTCTGTATTATTTTTATTCGCAACAGGTCTCAGACCAAAAAGGTGTCCATTGCACTTAAGCTTTCCTCCGCCTGTAAGAACGATATCACTTTCATTTTCAGCAAAGATAAGAGCCTTTTTGTCTTCAAAGCCCTTTCCGTCAGGCCTTGCCGTAATTGAAGAATTTTTCTCAATAAAAAATGTTACGCCGGATTTAAGCGTAACTGTGCTTGAAAAATAATCCCCACCTGCCACAAGAACCGTACCTCCTGTACAGTGTGCCTCCTCAATTGCTTTATTTATAAACTGTGCATTATCTTTATTTTCAGTATCAGCACCATAATCTCGAATATCGTATACATTTTCATTAGGAGAGCTTTGATTATAAATATACTTGTCTTCAGGGTAATATGATGAAAAGTCAAATTCCCTTACTTCAGTATAAGGCTCTCCTTCCGTAACACGAAGGTCCTTACCAAACAGCAAGGTATTCAGCTTGTCAGCTGCATTTCTTCTACACTTTGTCATATAAGTCTCCAATTATTTTCCATAATGCCTATATATTATATCAAAAATAAAGTTCAAAGTAAATACTGTTAATTCTGTCCATTTAGGTATATAATTAAATTACAGGGAAACCTGATTTTCACTCATCGGGAGGATGATATTATGATTAATATAACAGCACGAGGCTTTGAATTAAAGCAGGGCACAAAGGACGGAATTGACAAGGAGCTCAAAAGAATTGAGAAAATGCTCCCTGAATCCGCATCATTTGACGTTACCCTTTCAAAACGAAAGGACGGATATAAATGTGACATCACTGTTGTGAACGTTGGTTCCTTTATTCGCGGCGAGGCTAAGGCTGACAGAATTGAGCCTGTTGTTGATATGGCAGTTGATGATTTAAAAAGAAAAATCCGAAAGCTGAAAACTTATCTTGTTGACAAAAAGAGAAAGGGCGCAATTGATGAAATTGCAGATGCTTTTATCCCTGCTGACAGCGAAATAACAATGGATGATTTTGAAAGCTTTGACGCATCTTCCATTGAAATTAAAAGAAAAAAAGCAATCGCACCGCATATGATGACAGATGATGAGGCAATTGTTCAGATGGAAATGCTGGGTCACAGCTTCTTCGTATATCTCGGAATTGACGGTGAAACCAAAATTATTTACCAGCGCGGCAAGGGTTATGGCTTATTAATCTGCGAATGATTTCTGTATTATAAAATCATTTCTTTGAGGGGGGCGATATAATCGTCCCTTTTCTTTTTTTTGCAATACGAATAAAAATACTCCGTACTTTTGTAGTACGGAGTATCATTTTTATATTATAGTTTACTCTGCGTCCGGAGCATAGTAATCAACAAGCTTGGTAAGCTTATTGTACTTCTCAATTGAATTGTCTGCTGCGATAGCAAAGAGCTCTTCTGCCTTACCAGGGAATGCTCTCTTAAGAGCTGAGTATCTTGTCTCGCCCTCAATGAACTCAACATAGTCAGCTGATGGAGCCTTGCTGTCAAGTGAGAACGGATTCTTACCCTCAGCAATAAGAGCAGGATTATAACGGAAGAGATTCCAGTAACCTGCTGCAACAGCCTTCTTCTGCTCTGTCTGGTTGAATGGCATCTTGATACCGTGATTGATACAAGGAGCGTAGCAGATAATGATTGAAGGACCATTATAAGCAGCTGCCTCCTGGAATGCCTTTAAGCACTGAGCAGCGTTTGCACCCATAGCAACCTGTGCTACGTATACATATCCATAGCTCATAGCAATCTGAGCAAGATCCTTCTTCTTCATAACCTTACCGGCAGCAGCAAACTGTGCAATAGCGCCTGTAGGTGTAGACTTAGAAGCCTGACCGCCTGTATTTGAGTAAACCTCTGTATCGAATACGAGGATATTAACGTTCTTACCGGAAGCAATTACATGGTCGAGACCGCCGAAACCGATATCGTAAGCCCAACCGTCGCCGCCGAAGATCCACTGAGACTTCTTAGCAGCGTAATCTGCATCCTTAAGGAAGTCAGCAGCAGCCACAGCAGCATCACCGTCAAGTGTGGTGTTCTTGAGTGCATCAATCAAAGCATCAGCAGCAGCTGTGTTTGTTTCAGCATTTTCATAAGTGTCAAGCCAAGCCTGTGCCTTGTCAGCAACTGCTGTATCAAGAAGAACCTGTGCATCCATAGCAAGTCTTTCACGAATCTGCTTCTGAGCAAGCATCATACCATAACCGAACTCAGCGTTATCCTCAAAGAGTGAGTTTGACCAAGCAGGACCGTGACCCTTCTTATCAACTGTATAAGGAGTTGAAGGAGCAGAACCACCCCAGATTGATGAACAGCCTGTTGCGTTTGCGATATACATCTTGTCACCATAAAGCTGAGTAACAAGCTTAGCATAAGGTGTTTCACCGCAGCCTGCACAAGCACCTGAGAACTCAAGGTATGGCTTTCTGAACTGAACACCGATTGTGTTATTTGTAAGAACCTCAGGCTTAGCCTCAACATCAACAAGAGCATCGAATATCTTCTGCTCGTCAAGCTGAGAAGCGATTGGCTTCATAGTAAGTGACTTTGTAGGACAAACGTTAGCACAAGAGCCGCAGCCTGTACAGTCAAGAGTTGAAACGATAAGAGCATACTTATAAGGTGTTCTCTTATGGTCAACCATCTTTGTTCCCTCAGGAGCGTTAGCAGCCTCGTCCGCATCAAGACATACAGGACGGATTACTGCGTGAGGACACACCATTGAGCAAAGGTTACACTGAGCACACTTTGTACCATCCCACTCAGGAACTGTGATAGCGATACCTCTCTTCTCAAATGCAGCTGAACCCTGAGGATATACACCGTCAGCGCAGTCAACAAATGTTGAAACAGGAAGATCGTCACCGTGAAGTCTGCCTACAGGATCAAGAATCTCCTTAACAAACTTCTTCATTTCAGGACGCTCAGTTGGAATAGCGAGCTCAGCAGACTCGTCAACAGCGTCTTTCCATGATGCAGGAACATCAATCTTAACAAGCTCCTGTGAGCCTCTCTCAATACCTGCATGGTTCGCATTTACAATAGCCTCGCCCTTCTTTGAGAACTTAGCTACAACCTTTTCCTTCATATAGCCGATTGCTTCATCAACAGGAAGAATACCGCTGATTGTGAAGAATGCAGACTGCAGAATTGTTGATGCACGACCCGGAAGACCAACCTCTTCAGCAATCTTAATACCATTGATTGTGTAGAACTGAATATCATTTTCAGCAATATATCTCTTCATAGCTGCAGGAAGCTGCTTATCAAGCTCTTCCGGAGTCCAGATACAGTTAAGGAGGAATGTACCTCCCGGAACAAGATCCTGTACCATATCATACTTAGTTACGTATGAAGGATTGTGACAAGCTACGAAGTTAGCCTTGTTGATAAGATACGTTGATGTAATCGGTGATGAACCGAAACGAAGGTGTGATACTGTGATACCGCCTGACTTCTTTGAATCATAGAAGAAGTAGCCCTGTGCATACATATCAGTATGGTCACCGATAATCTTGATAGAGTCCTTATTCGCACCTACTGTACCGTCTGAGCCAAGACCCCAGAACTTACATGATGTTGTACCTGCAGGAGTTGTGTCAGGAGTCTCTGTTACATCAAGTGAAAGATTTGTGATATCATCATTGATTGAAAGTGTGAACTGCTGCTTAGGTGCATCAGCTGTCATATTGTTATAAACAGAGATAATATGAGCAGGTAATGTATCCTTTGAACCAAGACCATAACGTCCGCCATATACAGGCACATTCTCAAACTTTGAGCCCTTGAGAGCTGCAACAACATCAAGGTAAAGAGGCTCACCAAGTGAACCGGGCTCTTTTGTTCTATCAATAACAGAAATAGTCTTAACAGACTCAGGCATAACATCAAGAAGGTGTTTAACTGAGAATGGTCTGTAAAGGTGAACCTTAATCATACCAACCTTCTCGCCGCGAGCGTTAAGGAAATCAACTGTCTCCTGAATTGTATCACAAACAGAACCCATAGCAACGATAACTCGGTCTGCATCAGCAGCACCATAGTAATTGAAGAGCTTGTAATCTGTGCCGAGCTTCTCGTTAACCTTGTCCATATACATTTCAGTTGTAGCAATCGCATCGTTGTAATACTTGTTGCAAGCCTCACGAGCCTGGAAGAAGATATCAGGGTTCTGAGCTGAACCACGAAGAACAGGTCTTTCAGGATTAAGTGCACGTGCACGGAACTCCTGAATATCCTCCATATCTACCATTGACTTAAGATCATCATAATCCCATGTCTCAATCTTCTGAATTTCATGTGATGTACGGAAACCGTCAAAGAAATGAAGGAAAGGAACACGGCTCTTGAGTGTTGAAAGATGTGCAACCGCACCAAGATCCATAACTTCCTGAACATTTGCAGAGCAGAGCATTGCATAACCTGTCTGACGGCAAGCCATAACGTCTGAATGGTCACCGAAAATGTTCAATGCATGCGTTGATACGCAGCGTGCTGATACATGGATAACAGATGGGATTAACTCACCTGCAATCTTATACATATTCGGAATCATAAGGAGCAAGCCCTGTGATGCTGTATAAGTGGTGGTAAGAGCACCTGCTGAAAGTGAGCCGTGAACAGCACCTGCTGCACCTGCCTCAGATTCCATTTCAGCAACCTTAACGGTCTGACCGAAAATGTTCTTTACTCCTCTTGCAGCCATAGCATCAGTTTCCTCAGCCATGTTTGATGAAGGAGTAATCGGATAAATTGCGGCAACTTCTGTGAACGCATAGCTTACGTGCGCTGCGGCAGTGTTACCGTCCATGGTTTTCTTTTTTCTTGCCATTGGAAAATCCTCCTAAGTTAATATAAAAATTATAACTGAAATAATGAATTGTTAGACAAATCCGCCTAACCTTGTTAATTATATCACTAATGTTTTTTAAATTCAATGAAAAAAACAAAAAAGTAACAAGAATTTTCCTGTTACTTTTTTAACCTATTATATCCAGCCGTTTCCGGTAGAGCCGACAATGGACTCTATACCGGTAGTAGGAGTAATTGTACACTCATTCTTATCGGCTGCAAGCACTACTGTATTATTCTTAATACCCTCAACGCCTTTAAAATCAGCTCTGAATTCAAATTCGCCTGTAAGACCTTTAATCTTGAACTCTTCTTTCTTTTGAGAGCCGTCTTTATTATATTCAAGTGTAATATCTTTTTTTGTTTCATCTTTCTTCCATTTTTTCTCGCCCTTTTCCCTGTAATACAATGTCAATTCTGTTTTAAGCTCTTCTTCAGTCTTAACATCACTGAAAGTAGGAATATATACAGTTACCTTTACATCACGCTTTTTAGCTTTTTCTGTAGTTGTCTGCTTTGTTGTAGTCTGCTTTTTCGTGGTTTCCTTTTTCGCTGTTGTCTTTTTGCTGTCAGCTTTAGTAGTTGTTTTATTACTTCCATTTGAGGTACTGCCTGTCTTGCTGCTACTGCCCTGATTATTTGCTGATGTGTTCTTATCAGATACAGCAGATGTTGTGCTGCTTTCTTCATCTGAAGATGCAGTTGTATCATCCTTAAGAACACGCTCTGTTACTGCATCACCATTTTCATCTGTAACAGCTTGTCCGTCCTGATCCGTAACAGGAATATCTATGTACTCCTTTGAGGAGCAGGCAGTAAATGCAAATAAAATCGCAACAACCATTGAAATAGAAATAATTTTTTTCATAACTAAAACCCCTTAAATAAAAGCATTAAATGATGCGTCGCTCGGCATTCTCCAGTCACCTCTGGGACTGAGTGAAACAGTACCTACCTTAGGTGAATCCGGAATACAGGAACGCTTAAACTGACTGATAAAAAATCGTTTAAGGAAAACCTCAAGCCAATGATTGATTGTATCTTCATCATACTTGCCGTCAAAGGCTTTCAAAGCAAGCACAGCCATTTTTTCCTTTTCAAAGCCGAAACGCACAAAATGATAAAGAAAGAAATCGTGCAGTTCATAAGGACCAATATTATCCTCTGTTTTCTGAGCAATTTCACCGTTTTCATCAGGCGGTAAAAGCTCAGGCGAAACCGGTGTATCAAGCACATCAAAAAGAATTTCCGCCGTTTTTCTGTCACTGACATTTGCCACATACTCAACGAGGTATCTCACAAGAGTCTTCGGAACGGATGCATTGACACCGTACATACTCATATGGTCTCCGTTATATGTGCACCAGCCCATTGCAAGCTCACTCAAATCACCTGTACCCACAAGCAACTTGCCGTGCTTGTTCGCCATATCAAAAAGAATCTGGGTGCGCTCTCTTGCCTGTGTATTTTCATAGGTGATATCCTTTACACTGTCGTCGTGCTCAATATCCTTCATATGCTGAACACAAGCATCCTTTATACTGATTTCCTTCGACGAAACACCGAGTGCTTTCATCAATTCAACCGCATTGTCGTGTGTTCTGTCTGTTGTACCGAATCCAGGCATTGTGATACCGAGAATATCACTGTTCGGTCTGCCGAGCATTTTCATAGCCTCGCAGCATACAAGCAGTGCAAGGGTCGAATCCAGTCCGCCCGAAATGCCCACAACAACACCCTTTGAGCCAACATGCTCAATACGTTTTGCAAGTCCCGATGCCTGAATGGCAAAAATCTCTTTACAGCGTTCACGCCTTTTTTCATCATTCGCAGGCACAAACGGATGAGGGTCAACATAACGATATTTTAAATCATTACTTTCATTTCTAAGCAACTCAGAATTATAATAATATTCAGAAGTGTTTTCAAAACTCATATTCTTCTGACGAAGCGTATTCAGCTTTTCAACATCAATATCTGCATAGGTAATTACATTTTCTCTTAAAAAGCGTTCGCCCTCTGCAATCACTGCACCGTTCTCTGCCACCAGCGTTGCGCCGCTGAACACCAAATCGGTCGTGCTTTCATATACAGATGCACCTGCATAAACATAGCCACAGATACAGCGTGCAGACTGATTTGCAATCAAATCACGTCTGTACTCAGCCTTTGATACGTATTCATCACTGGCTGAAAGGTTAACAATAATATTAGCACCGTCAACAACGAATTGTGAAGACGGAGGATTAGGGACCCATAAATCCTCACAGATTTCAACTCCAAGCGTTACGCCATTACAAATTTCCATCATTGAGCCTATATCAGCACCGTATTCATTACTGAATTCATCTGCCTTATCACCTGAAACAAACCAGCGTTTTTCGTAAAATTCGTTATAATTGGCAATATTCTTTTTAGGGGTTATTAGAATAACCTCACCGTTAAAAATGGTAAATGCACAATTCATAAGTTTATTTTTACAAACATAAGGTGCACCAACTACAACACAAATATTTTTGCCTTTTGTATATTCAACAATTTCATCAAGCGCTTTTTTTGACGCGTTTTGCAGAGCCTTTGTAAAAAACAAATCAGCACAGGTATAGCCTGTGATGGACAGCTCAGGTGTTACAAGCAGTCTTGTCTGCTCCTGAACGGCCGCGTCAATTGCCTTTTTAATCTCTTCTTTATTATAATCAGGATCTGCCACTTTCAGCTTTAATGAAGCAGCCGCCACTCTGAAAAATCCGTAATTCATTTAATCACCTATCATTCAATCCAATAACATTTTAACAAGATAATATAAATAAATTGTTAAATCATTGTTATTTTATATTTAAAAGATACTGTTTCGTCTGGGAATAATATGGTCATTCCCCTTTTATTCTCAAAAATACCATCCTCATCCAGACAGCTTGAGATACCCGTCCATGGCTCAAGTGCAACAAAAGGAGCATTACCAACAGCTGACCATACAAGAAGATTGTTCATATCCTGAAAATCAATTCTGATTCCTTTTCCATTTTTACCGATTAAGGTGGCTGATTTCGCTTCGCAACTTTCAAAAATCAAAGCATCCTTTTCCTCAAACAAATCGTGCTTTAATGCCAGCGTATCCGAGCCGTGCATAACATCATATTTCTTGTCTACGTCCACAAGTCCTATATGATGATCCGGTCTGAGACAAGGCTTTTCAACAGGCTTGTCAAAAACAATCTTATAATCCTCAAAACATTCATCCTCATCAACAGGGCAGTTGAATGCAGGATGACCGCCTATAACGAACGGTAATTTTTCATTTCCTGTATTTGTAATCATATATTCATTAGTAACAGTATCACCAACAATGGTATATTTTATTTTTAGTTCATAGTCAAAAGGAAATTGTTTTTTCGTTTCCTCGTTGCTTCTCTGGACAAAGGTCACACTGTTTTTATGCTGTTCAAAAACCTCAAAGGGATTGATTCTTGCCACGCCGTGACGTTTCATATTACAGTCCTTACCGAATGCCTTTGCTTTTCCGTCAGGCAAGACACCAACTATCGGAAAGCAAACAGGAGCCTGTCCTGACCAAAAATCAGGATTACCCTGCCATAAATACTCTTTGCCGTTTTTAGTTAAAGAATTCAGCTGAGCACCCTCAAGACCGAGAACGGCATAACTTTCACCGCTTGTAATTTTATACTGCAAAACCAATCACTCCTTCTATATAAATCCATTATATCTTATATAAACTTTTAATGCAATATTGAAAATATTACACATATCGGTTACAATATGTATTGCAAAGACAACTTAAGCAGATTGCTTTGGCACTTGAGGAGGATAAAAATGGATATTGAAAATTATATTCAGGAGGCTGTTTTTCAGGAAAAAGAGCAGCACAGATGCTTTTATGAAATGATATGGGACAGCTTCAAGGAGGATGGCTTTGTTATTACTGACGAAGCAGGCAATGAAATAGATGCCGTAATAAAGGCAGTAGCACTTCAGAATCTCATCGGCGAATTTATATACAGACTTTATGATGAGGTAAATGAAACCGGATTTGAAGACGTACTTGAATATCTTCAGAATCTTGGATATGATGAGCGTGATATCATTGAATACTGTGAAAACAATGATGAAATAGATACAGACGAAGATGATTTTGAAATCACTTTGAAGAACGCCCTTGATTATACAACAGAAATCACAGCGAATAAAATGCTTGAGGAATTTTCAGCAGATGATTTATTTGATTATATGTTTACGGCAACATATGATTTTGAACAGGATTTTGTTTTTGATTTTGAGGATTACGAGGAAATGCAGGCATTCATTGACACAAATCACGAACAGCTTGATAATTATAAAGAAGAATATCCGTCCGTTATGAGATGGATTGAAAGCGGTATGATATGTTAATCCGCAAAAAAATTACGCGTTATGGAATTTATATCCATAACGCGTAATTTTCTATATTTTATTAAATCAATCTCCGAGTCCCTTTTCATCAAAATTGAAAATGGTTGAAAGGATAACCTCATATCCTGTCTTAATTGCTTCAGGAACAAGTCGGTCGTAGCTGTCACGGCGATTATGATAATAATCTGCAGGAGAAGGGTCCATAGCTGCAAGACAGGTTGATGTGATACCTGCCTGTGTAAATGCAGCAGCGTCTGATGAACCAAAAAATACATTGGCAAATTTCAGGTCATCATGACCTGATTCAACAGCAGAATCCATAACGAGCTGGCTGAACTTTGCATTATGCTTAACAGTGCCTGTCATATCTCGGTTATAAACATTAAGATATTCAAGATCCGTAAGCGTATCAACACAGAGAACTGCTGTTTCAATACCGCTGTTTACATACTCGTCATAATGGTCCTTGGCCCACTGCTTACAGCCTCTGAGTCCTGCCTCCTCGCCGTCGGTAATCATTGCACAAACCTCAGTATTTTCCAGATCAATACCTGCCATATCCAGCATACGAAGTGCAGTTACAGCAGCATAAGTACCTGTAAGGTTGTCATTTGCACCGGGTGAAATGGTTTTGAAATCAACAAAGAGGAAAAGTGTAATCATTGCAAGTGCAGTGAAGAAATGGAAATAATAGCTGTAGTTAAGCATAAATTCACCAAAGCTGCCCATATCAACAAACTTGGCAATAATCGTGATTACTGCAAGTACAAATGAAATAATAGCACCGCCGATTGTCGCTCCCATACAGATAGTCATAAGAGGGAACTTTTTACCATAATAAATATGGCGCCATTCATAAGCAGAATCAATATGTCCGCTAATGATAATTCTTCTCTTCACCTCGCCTCTCGGCTTTCTTACACCGAGAAGATTGTGACCCTCAACCTTTTTATAAAGCGGATCCATAAACTGCTTATACATAAGAAATTCCATAACGGTTATGAAAAGACCTACAAACACAAAACCGCCCACAATACACTGAGCAAGGAAGAAAGTAATTACACTTGTGAACACCAATATACCGCAAACAACAACTGCAAGGAATATAGCTGCAGAAACGAGCTTTGTCCAGTGCAGAAATGCCTTTGGTGCCATTTTGTAGGACTCAAATCTTGTTTCGTCACAAAATGTGTCCATCTCCTTTTTAATATGCTTCTGTGCAGCAAGGCAATTCTCATTGCCGGACTCACGAGGACCGTATTTTTTAATTACATTGGTAATCTCTTTTACAGTATAGTCAACATTTTCATCAATGACTGACTGTGGAAAATCTGCGATTTTCATACTACTTTACTCCTTTATTTTTTAATTTTTTATTCAATTTAACCTCAAGGTGTGTATCACCCTTTAAAAACTTAAGCTGTATATTCAGGCGTGCAAACGGATTCTTGGGCAATGCCACACTGTCAACCGCATAATTGATATTGTGCAGCATAAAATATGCCTTGAATCGGTCAAGCCTTTCTTTGAAATCAGACCAATTCTTATTTTCAGGAGCTGACCACGCAACCTCTGAAAGTGCCTGCATACGCGGAAAAACCATAAGATCAAGCTTTTCCCTGCCGTCAATCCATTCGGTCCATACCTCACCCTCAATACCGAGCACATTTTTTACATTTTCCTCATTCACTCCGAACTTTATCGGAGAATAATCATATGTATATTTCAGCGGATATTTGCCGTACGGCATATCAAAATAAAAAGAATGATGATTTGACATAATGATATTTCCGCCGCTGTTCACGTGATTCTCCGCATTCCTGTCTCTCTGCGGAGTCCAGTACTGTGCAACAATGGACTTGTCAAGATTCCTCGCCTTAAGAATCTCATTCCAGCCGATAAGCCGCTTGCCCTTCGTCTTAAGATGCTCCAGAATACGGTTATTGAACCAGCCCTGCAAATCCTCTTCATTTTTCAGATTGTTATCTTTAATGACCTTCTGGCAATGCGGACATTTCTTCCATTCATCCTTTGGTGCTTCATCACCGCCGATATGAAAATACGGTGCAGGAAACATTTCGCATATTTCATCAATAACATCAAAAACGAACTCGATTGTCTTTTCCTTACCGGCACAGATTGTTCTGTTCCAGTCCTTTATACCAAACACCTTTACAGGAATAGTGCTGCCGAAATAACCGGGAACCTCCCTGTCAAGTTCACGGCACGCAAGGTCAGGATATGCTGCAATTGCAGCAGCCGCATGAGCAGGAAAATCAATCTCAGGTACAACCATAATACCACGCTGTGATGCGTAAGCAACAATCTCCCTGATATCATCCTGCGTATAATAACCGCTGCACTCCTCTTTAACCATATCGGTTGAGCGCCAGCCGTTAATCTGCGTATATTTACGCGCCGAGCCGATTTCAGTCAGACGTGGATACTTTTTTATCTCCACTCTCCAGCCCTGATCATCGGTAAGATGCCAGTGAAACACATTGAGTTTCATCATAAACATATGATCAAGATATCTCTTAACCTCATCCTTACCGAAAAAATGACGTGCCTCATCAAGATGCAGACCGCGCCATCTGTAATTCGGCTTATCTGTTATTACACAGCAGGGTATTTTCCTTTTTCCAAGTTCATGTCTGCTGATCTGACGCAGTGACTGAAGAGCATAATAGGCACCGATTTCATTTGAAGCACGGATTATAATTGAATTCTCTTTAACATCAAGAACGTAACCCTCTTCAGAAAGTGAAGAATCCTTTTTTATCACCAGTCTGCCGTCATCGGACCTTTCAAGTTTTAAAAGAGAAAGCTCAAAATCCGAGCAGACTTTTAAATCATCATCAACAATAAACTTTCCTTTTTTTATTTCACTCTTATAAGGAATAGGAATTAAATCAATCATGGCAATCTCCTTTTGTTCGGCTGTCAATAATTTGTCCTTATCAGGGTTCTATGCTATATTGATAAATAATTTTTATAATTGTATCATAACTTTAATCAAAACTCAACATTTCTGTTACATATTTACAAAACATTATAAACATTCAAAAATTTCACTGAGCTTATTCACGGTGACTGCTCCTGTATCTTTAAGCAAATCAAAGCTTTGGTGACCATCTGCAACTAAAACACACCGGCAGCCCACATTCTGTGCCACCTCGAAATCGTGAACAGTATCACCTATGAACACGGCTTCATCTGGATGAATATCATTTTCTTCAAACCATTTTTGTGCCAGCTGAGTTTTGCTGACGGCAAAATTATCATCTGTTCCGATTACAGCTGAAAAATAATGCATAATATCAAACTGATTGATCTGCTCGTAAAGTCTGTTCTTTTCACAGGCGGAAATCACAACCTGCTTTGCACCCATATCATCAAACCTGTCAAGCACCATTTGTGCATCGGCAAATAATATAGCACTGTTCTGCAAGGGGGAATAAATACTTATGTACAGCTGTGCCAGCTCATCAAAGGGAAATATATCAAAATCAAATCCCACACGCTTATAATATTCACTTACAGGAAAACCGAAAATCTCACGGTACTTTTCTGTAGTAAGACAATAATCATATCCCTTTATCTTCAACATCTCATTCATAGCATCAATGCCAATCTGTATATCATCAAAAAGAGTGCCGTTCCAATCCCATATTATGTATTTATATCTCATACTATCCTCACAATGTAAATGCTTCACCTTGCCATTGTAACATATTGAGCCGTTTCAGGCAACAATAAAGAGCAGTACGGTTTCCCTTAACTGCTCTTATAACTGCTCTTAAGAATTTATAAATCCTGCAAATCTGCAGCTGTTATATCATTTTCCAGGTTATCTCTTGCCAGATCTGTATCAATAACCGAATACACATCTGAAATAGGTCTTTCTGAATGATTATCCTTTTTTGCTACAGGCCGCATATGATAAACCTTTTGTGACGGTGCCTGTGTTCCTGCAATAATAGGACGTGCATGCACCTTTGAGTTCTTTGCCTTGCCCTGAATTTCAGGTACGACAGCAGCATCATTACGTGGCTTTGTATGTGTTCTTTCAGGACGCTTCATTCCCTGCTTTGCCATTCTATCACCTCAGTAATAGTCTGCCCATACAAAGCAGGTATTATTCTATCGTCTGCAGTTCAGATATTCCAGTCTGCAGCCGCCGCTGCAGGCTTCCATATACTCACAATCACTGCATTTTGAAGATGCCCTGTAGTTTCTGAAAGCAATTAATTTTTCATTATTCATCCAGTTGTCAAAATTCAGATACTCTGCATCTCCGAAGGTTTCATTCCAGAATGAACAGGGCTTATAGTTACCATTCACATCTATTGCAATATACATATTTCCGCCGAGACAGCCATTGGCGTCAACCTTTTTCAGCATATTGACACTAACGGATTTTGAATAAGCAAGCTCCTGCAGTGACGAGCAGTCAAACAGAAACATCAATCTGCTTTTCTTTGACAAAACCTTTAACCTATCAAACACCTCCGGCATCATATCATCCATAGGCAAATCGTTAATATCCGTATTTTTTGATGTTCTTTTATACCTCAAAAACAATATTTTGTTAAATGCAGATTGATTGGCACGTCTGGCAATACTCTCCAAAAGCGGATAGGTTTCGGTAGTAATCAGTAAATTCAGTCCTGCCTTTTTGCCTGTATTCTTTTTATAAATTTTTGCAGCGTTAAAGGCAATTTCAATATCTGACGACTTATGTATACTGAAATGCACATTGCCGAAAACGCAGCACTTCTTTGCAAACTCGTCATTCATTGTCAAGCCGTTTGTTGTCATATTAGGCAGGATATTTTTTGAACGTGTATACTCCGCAAGCTCTATAATATGCGGATACAGTGTCGGCTCTCCGCCGCCGAAAGAAACAGACAGCACTGATAATTCTGCAAGCTTATCAATAATACGCTTTGCCTTATCCAAATCAATATCCACACATTTATCACTTTTCACTGTATTATAACAGCCCTTGCAGTACATATTACACCTTGTTGTAACAGCAAAATGTGCATCAAGGGGAGAGGACATAACATTGTCCATATAATGTGCCTTTTCATTTTTCTTTATGCCTAAGGCATCCGCCATTGCGTTATTCACATATCCGACAAAGCCGGGCTTTTCAAAAAATATAATACCACCGAATTTTTCGCGTCTTGTTTTAATAACCATGTTCTGCATACCATTTTTCATCAGCAATTGATGTTAATATCGGGTCGAGAAGCAGACCTGAAATCAATAATACACCTAAAAGAACAAACACCATCAACACCAACGATAATACTACCATTGATACAACGCTTTTTCCATCTGCAACTATTTTCTTATGGCAGAAACGCATTATAAAAAACAAACAAACGGTCGGTGTAATTCCTACAAAAAGTATTTCTATCCAATACTCTCTGAATGTACCATAATTAGAATAACACGCCAAAGCAATACCAATAACAATTAAAACAACGCATATAGGTATTGACACTGCATAATATCTTTTGGCTGCTTTGCCGGTATCTATAACCTCATATCCATAATGCTTCGGAAGTTTCAGCAAGGAGGAAAACCAAATTATAATCATAGCAGGAAGGATTGCCACAGCCTGATATATCAATGAAAATACAAGATAACCGGATCCACCTGAAAAATTAGCCATATTAAATGGTCTTACTTTTAATATTTTACGCTTTTCCTTATTGTTTTTCATAAACATCCCTCCTTAATTGAATCATAGCTTATTACGGATATAATATCAATTGTTTTTCCGAAATGTTATAAACAGTTTATATTTAAAAAACTGCGATGATACAATGTACTCACCGCAGGTGTGGTCTGCCTGAAGGGATTCGAACCCCCAATCGTCAGAATCGGAATCTGATGCATTAGCCCTTATGCTACAGGCAGGTATTATCTATATTATAATTACACTTAAAGTTGCAGTCAAGAAAAAGATGTGTTAAAATTAAAATAAGAGGTGAAAAAATCTATGCTGAAATTTAAAAATGATACCTTTAAAATTATGCAGATTGCCGACACACAGGAGGGTTCTAAGGTAAGTCCTGATACAATGGATTTAATCACTGCTGCTCTTGATCGTGAAAAACCTGACTTAGTTGTGTACTCAGGTGATCAGATTTGGGGCAAAAGCAACTTCAGGGGCAATAAAGATAAGGTTACTGAAATCCTATCCGCTTTGACCCATCCTGTCAGAGACCGCAAAATACCTTTTACTGTCTGCTTTGGAAATCACGACAGACAGGTTGGTCTGACCAATGCCGAGCAGTTTGAAATATACAAAAGCTTTGATTACTTTATCGGAGAGAGTGCCAAGGGAATTGACGGTGTTGCAAACCACGTTATCGAAATATGGGATAACGATGAGATTCAATTCCTGCTCTATCTCATTGACAGCCATTCAAGCCTAAAGGTAGGCTATGATCATGTACATCAGAATCAGATTGACTGGTACAGAAAAACAAGAGACAGCTATGAACAGGAATACGGAAAACTCATTCCGTCAGTTGTGATTCAGCACATACCTGTATGTGAAATATTTGAATTGCTTACAGAGGTAAAAAAAGGTACAAAGGGTGCTGTGAGAGGTTTCCGTACCCACGCAAACAGATTTTACGTTCTCAATCCCGACAGAGTAAACGCAGATGGATTTATGAAAGAATCCCCTGCTGATCCACAGGAAAACAGCGGTGAATTTGAGGCCTTTAAAGAAAAAGGCGAGGTTCTCGGTGTTTATTTCGGACACGACCACAACAACTCCTTTAACGGAAAGGTTGACGGAATTGATCTTGGCTACACACAGGGTGCAGGCTTTCACGTATATGGTCCGGGTAAGGACAGAGGTGTAAGAATTATTGAGCTTAACAAAAACGGTACTCTTAATACATATGATTTAAGATTCAGGGATATTGTGGGAAACAAGGTAAAAGAGCCATTCAAATATGCAATGTTCCAGATTATGCCGACAAATATGTTTGACGCTGTTACAAGAGCCATAAAATTCTTTATCGGATTAGGTATAATAGCCGTTATTGTTATACTTATGATATTATTTTTCGGATAATTTATCAGGGAGGGAAAAATATGTACGCTTTATATATTGTATTGATGATTTTTTACATAATCTTTTTAATATTATATGAAATCAGTATAACTGTTGCTGTAGTAAAGGACAGCAAAGGAAGAAGAATCAAGAATAGATCTATATGGATTGTATTAACTGTTTTTTTTCCATTGATTTGTCCACTCATTTACTTCGCTAAAAAGAAAACTCTGGAATCTTCCGTATCAAAAAAATGTATGAACTGCGCAACCATTTATGATGAAGATACATTTCTATGTCCTGCATGTAAATGTGTTGAGTACAGCTTACATGAAATTCATAAAGATGAAGAAGCACTCAAAAGCAGCAAAAAATGGTCAAAGGTGGCAGTCATCTCTTTTGTAATAGCTGTCATATCCTTCATCGCTGTAATGGCCATTACCATTTCTTCAAATGGTTCAATAACAGCGGGAGAAATAGGGTTAAAAGAGGAATTCCCAATGACTCATTACGCATATTATGTGGACGGAGTAGAAACATATTACGATTTATACGGAAATTCCTATGCAGACCCAAATGATGTTTTGTACTATGACAGATCTGGGGATTATTATAAATACGATCCTTATAACGGTGATTATATCGATAGTAAAGGAAATAAGTATCCGCTTTACTGTATTTATTTTGATACTGACGGATACCTTGTATATTATGAAAATTATTACGATTTAGAATATAGAAACGATGAGCCTCTAAAAAAGTCAGATAGTAACGGCAATGAATATTACAGTCATATTTTAGTCAGCTGGGATGCCGATGGAAATTTAGTTGACAGTTATACAGGTGATCCGTTGTTCTGAGTAAATTGAATATAAAATGAAAAAGCAGTCTGAAGGTTTGCATTCAGACTGCTTTTTTGTATGTTATAAACTAATTGTTGCGTAAACACCGTAATGGTCTGATACATAACCATTTGTTGTATCATTTAAAATGAGATAGTCAACCGGTGTTGCATCCGTAAAGATAAAATCAATAGGCTCGCCGTCATTTTCAAGCTTGCCCCAATCGGTATAGGTGCACTGCTTATTCTGCGGTGCTGCTGTCGAACAGCTTGTCAAAACTCCGCTTATTGTCTGAACAGGGTTTCCGCTTTCAATATCATTAAAATCACCTGTTAACACAATCTTAAAATCACGCTGGGATGAGGTTAATTTAATTTCATTGATTTTATCTCTGATAACCTGTGCTCCGAAAACTCTTGCCTCGTCGCTGGCATTATCAAGGTGCGTATTCATATGGAGATAGCACTCACCTGTTTCCTTATTTCTGAGCATTACATAGGAGCACACTCTATAACAGCCTGCGCCCTCGTACTTGCTTTCAGTGTCAGGTGTTTCGGAAAGCCAGAAGGTATCCTGCACAATGCACTCATATTTATCTTTAAGCCAAAAAATTGAATTCATTTCGCTCTTCTTTTCACTATCATCGCCGCCGCGTTTTACACCATAGCTATTATATTCCGGCATTAAATCAGTGAGCTTATTCATCCAATCGGAATTCATTTCCTGTGTACCGATTGAATCCGGTTTAACCGCATTCATATAAGCCGCAAAGCGTTTTACTCTTTCACTGCTTGCTGTACCCTTCATAAAACTACCCCAGGGGGCTGCGCAGTTAAAAGAGACAATTGAAATATCTCCTGTTTTTATATCGGGACAAAAAGTAAATTCGGCTGTCTTTGAGCAACCGGAAAATATTGTAATCATCATAACAACAGAAATTAATATACACAATAGTTTTTTCATATCAGTTCACCCTATTTCTTAACGGTTGTCCGTCTATATATCTTGTTATATTTTCCCATATATTTCTGTAAATTCTTTTAACAGTAAGGTTCGTTATTCCGGCAATATGCGGTGTTAATATCAGCTTATCCCTTACTCTTTCATCCAGGAGAATATTATCCCTTTCAACAGGCTCAGGTGATATTACATCAAGTCCTGCGCCTGCAATTTCGTTATTAAGCAGAGCATTCAGCAAGGCCACATTATTTACCAGATCACCGCGTGAGGTGTTGATTAAAAAGGCATCATCCCGCATTTTTGAGAGAAACCCAGAATCAACCATTTCCCTCGTATCCTCTGTTACGGCAACGTGAAGAGATACAAAATCAGACTGCTTAAGAAGTTCATCCATAGAACAGTATGCAACATCATACTCCTCCTCAAGTTCCTGATACCTTGTTCGGTTGGTATAAATCACTCTGGCACCTAAGGCATTACAGAATTTAGCTGTTGCTCTGGCAATATCGCCGAATCCGATTAATCCCACTGTGCACTGGCTGAGCTCTCTTATCACACCAAAGGAAGCCTTTTTTACCTCAATCTGTCTTCCGTCGTATACAGACTGATGCCCTGTGATAATCTGCTTTAAACAGGAAAGCATTAAAAGCAGTGCATCCTCAGCAACGGCAGTATCATTTACACCCTTATTGTTACAGACAATAATACCCTTCTCTGTAGCATATTCCACATCAACACCCTGATAGCCTACGCCCTCAGAATGAATGAGCTTAAGCCGGGTCATATGGTCAATAAGCTCACGGTCAGCTTTTCCCATAGCATCAAGGAAAAGAAGTTCTGTATTCTCTGCATCATTCAATAAATGTTCCCTGTCACTCAGTTTTATAACCTTAACATTATGCGCCTTAAGGTCAGGAATATTTTTAAAAAGCGCTTCCTCAGTTGTTACATTTGAATAAAAGGTTATGTTCATTTTTCATTCTTCTTTGACTTTTTCTTTTTTAATGTTACAGCAATTGCTACAACCATACCTATAATAACCACTGCACCTGCTGCACCGCAAGGCGCACCGATTTTAATTACATCAGGCAGATACCTCGTTGTATCCTGTGTCATTGTATTTATAAAATTCGGTAAAGTATATAATGATGCTCCGTCGTTATTTCCGTAGGCAATACGAAGAACAGTAACATCATATTTCCCCATTTCAACACTTACTTTTTCATCAGCCTTATAATCCTTTTCAACAGGATATGTGGTATTCTTGCCAATCTCATTGCAGGCGGATTTATAGCTGCCCTCAATGGACTGAGCAGATACACGGTTGATATCGCCGAAACCTGACAGGTTCACATCCACACTCTGTGCCTTACCTGTAGTATTTACCAGTTTAACATACAAGGTCTGTGCGTTCTCGTCCACAGTTACAGCCTCATAAATACCGTCCTGAACAGTTTCTCCGTTTGCAAATGTGGACGCAAGATATTTTGTGCCGTAGTTATTTGCATAAAGCATCTGAACGTAATAATTCGGAGTAAGCACAACCTCCTGAGAATCAAACCAAATCAGGTTGACATTCCAGCTCTGTGCATTTACCTTTGCAAAGGTCGGTGCATAGGATGCCATTTCAACCACATCGCCGTTACGCTCAACACCTGTCAGATAGCTTGCCTCTTCAACTGCACCGAACATATTTGACTTGGTGAGCAGCGTGCCCACACCAGCAGGTGTAACTGCATACTCGCCGATAAATACGTGTGCACCGTCACGGTCGAAATGATCATATCTGTGATTATGGTCAAAGAGATATCCGTCATAGGTGTAGTAATGCTCATCGACTACAGTATCACGGAAATCCTTGTTAATCCAACTCCAGTTTTCATCATAAGCCTCACCCTCAAGATATGTGCCGGATGATGAAATAACTGTAATTTCAGGATAAGCCTTCTTCACTTCCTTGTAAAGTGCTCTGAAATTTCTTTCATAAATACTGCCCCAGTTTTCATTTCCAAGACCGATATATTTAATATTGAACGGCTGGGCACTGCCGTTGGCTGCGCGGATTGCACCCCAGTAGGTCGTGGTTGCATCACCGTTTGCATATTCGATTAAATCAAGAATATCCTGAACATAGGCGTTCCACTCCTTCGTACCCGGACGAAGCGCAATGGTATCAAGATATTTTTCAAAATCCGCATCGGTTTTGATATTCAGACCGTCAATATAATTTGTAAAATCTTCTCTTTCCTGCGTATTTTCAGGGTCAATATTTCTTGTTTCCGTCAGATACGTCTCCCACTCGGAATCAGACATCGTATTCTTTTTAAGAGCCAGAACGTGATCATCATAGCCTGCTCTTGCCTGACAGGTAAGACCCACATTTAAAATAGGAAGAGCCTCTGCCTTAAGATCACTGCAGAGCTGAAAATACTCGTGATAACCCATCGCCATCGTGTTTATGTAATCTCTGCCCTGATCATCTCTCCAGAGATTATAAAACTGAACACGCTCCTCAAGAGGCCCTATAGTCTCTTTCCAGCTGTAAAGATTTGCAAGGCTGTCACCCTCAGCAAGGCAGCCGCCCGGAAAACGGATAAAGTACGGATTCATCTGCTCCAGTGCAGTGTAAAGGTCTGAACGCAGTGTGGTATATTTCCACTCATCTGTACCGTATCCGTGACTGTCCTTCGGAACAAGTGTTACAAAGTCAAGGCAGATTGTACCCTTGCCGTTGAATTCTATGGTAAGGCCTCCGTCCTCCTGTGCAACAGAAGTAAGGGTTGTTGAAAGCTTATTCCAGATGTTACCGCTTTTTGAAATATCCAGCTCTGTAATATTGGACCTGTTTTTTTCAGAATCAAGATAAACTGAAACAGTGCCCTCAAAATCCTTATTATTTATATAGCAGGAAAAATCATATTCCGCATTTTCCTTAAAACCCATATCAGGTGTGCTTGCTTTTTTCTCATTCCTGTCGTATGTCTTGTAATCATACATTTCGGTAAAACCAAGATTGGTTACACTGCCCTTGCCCTCAACTCGGATCGTTGCATATGTAGGGTTATTGATATTAAGCGGTGCTGACGTATCATCCGTTGAAACATCAAGGTTATCAAATTTCCAGCCGGTTGTCCTGTTAAATTCATATTCAAAGGAATCATTGTTGACAAGATTGGATACAAGTCCGCCGTCACAGGCATATGAAATGTCTTCAATAAACAGACCATACAGCTTATCCGATATATCCTTTGAGCTGTCCTTTGCAGAAATATTGAGCACCTTATTACTCTCCTCTGCCTGAGCAGGGAAAACAAATATAGTTAACATTAAAATAAGAGCAGTTAAAAAAGCAGATATTCTTTTCATATCGTTTCTCCTCATCTTTTATGGCTTGATTATAACATTATATATAATGTTTTGTCAAAAAATTAATTTTAGGTCTTGAAAAATACAAAAGAATATGTAATAATAGTTATCACGAAATCGAGGCATAGCTCAGTTTGGTAGAGCGCTACGTTCGGGACGTAGAGGCCGCAGGTTCAAGTCCTGTTGCCTCGACCATAAAAACATAAAACAGTTTTACTGTTTTATGTTTTTATTTTTTATAAATATAGTTTAACATTCATAAATTACAATATATTTATTTTCTGCATAAAATATCCAACCATACAAATACTAACAAAAAAGATGAGGTGTTTGTATGAATATAAATGATAAAAATATCAGGCAGGAAGTGTTTGAGTCGGATATTCCGGTTGTTCTGGATTTCTACTCCGACACCTGTATGCCCTGCAAGATGCTCTCCCCTGTTTTGGACGATCTCGGCAAATCGTACAAGAACAAATTAAAAATCTGCAAGCTTAATGTAAATGAGAATTCACAGCTTGCAGACGAATACGGAGTTATGGCTGTACCTACGCTTATGTACGTAAAAAACGGCAGGGAAATCAACAGGACAATCGGCTTTATCAATAAAAACGAAATACTGGAGAATCTGAATTTATAATGGACTATGATGTAGTAATTATAGGTGCAGGACCTGCAGGATTGTCTGCCGCTGTCTATCTCAGAAGAGCAGGTATGAACGTTGCCATAATTGAAAAGCAGAGCTTTTCAGGCGGCCAGATTCTTCTTACAGGAAGTGTTGAAAACTATCTCGGCTTTCCTTCAATCACGGGAGATGCACTTGCCGACAGATTTTACAAGCACGCCAAATGGCTTGGAACTGACTTTATAGAGGGCGAGGTTTCAGCCATTGATAGTCAGACCGTTCGATTAAAAAATTTTAAAAGCATCAAAGCAGGAATTATAGTTCTTGCAATGGGAACAGTCCACAAAACTCTTGGAGTAAAAAAAGAAAAAGAGCTAAACGGAAAAGGTATATCCTACTGTGCACTGTGCGATGGTAATTTTTTCAAAAACAGAAAGGTGGCTGTAATCGGCGGCGGCGACACAGCTCTGGAGGATTCAATTTATCTTTCATCCATATGCAGCAGTGTTACATTGATACACCGTCGCGACAAGTTAAAAGGTTCCAAAATACTTCAGGATAAATTTTTCAGGATGCCGAACACACACCTGCTGTTCAATGATGAGGTAAAGGAATTCAAAGGTGATAAAAGGCTGAAATCACTAATTCTGAACAGCGGACGTGAGCTTGCCGTTGATGGTGCCTTTGTTTCAATCGGCCAAAATCCTCAGAACGAGCTTGTTCGTGGAAAAGTCAGACTGGACACGCAGGGATATATCATAACAGATGAATATTGCCGTACCAGTCTTCATAAAGTATTTGCTGTCGGAGATATTAGAAGTAAAAACTGCAGACAAATTGTTACAGCTGTGGCTGACGGTGCAATTGTATCAAAAGGAATACTGGAGACTATATAAAAAGGCTGATTGATGTAACCTATACATCAATCAGCCTTTCTGTTTATTTTAATGCTGCAATAAAATGCTTTGTTATATCCATCGGACGTGTAATCGCAGTGCCTACAACAGCAGCGTGAACACCGGTATCAATGGCCTGCTTAAGCTGTTCAGGAACCCAGATGCCACCCTCAGCAATAATAGGAGAATGCAGTTCCTTGACATATCTCTCCATCAATTTAAAATCAGGAAGAGGTGTACCCTTTGTATATGGCGTATAGCCTGCCATTGTTGTGCCGATAAGGTCCATACCCAGTTCCTCTGCCTTTTTTCCCTCTTCAAAGCAGCTTGTGTCTGCCATAAAAAGTTGATCCGGATATTTTGCCCTTACCTCAGTAAAGAACTCCTCAAAGGTAACGCCGTTTGGTCTGGGTCTGTCAGTTGCGTCAATGGCAATAATTTCACAGCCGATTGCAACAAGAGCGTCAACCTCCTTCATCGTAGGAGTGATATAGACATCACTGTCATCATAAACCTGTTTTATAATACCTATTACAGGAAGGTTAACCTTTTCCTTGATAGCTTTAATATCTACAACTGTATTGGCTCTGATTCCGACTGCACCGCCAAGATATGCTGCCCAAGCCATTTTTGACATAATATAACTGTCATATAATGGTTCTGTTTCAAGTGCTTGACAGGAAACAATAAGTCCGCCTTTAATCTGTTCAAGTATTTCTTTGTTCGTCATAATTCCACCTCAATTTATTCAGTGAAAAAATTATAACATATTTATTTAATAATGTCTATTGAATAACAAAATATATTATGCTACAATGAAATACAGGAGGATTTTATTATGACAGATTTAAATAAGTTTCGCGGCGTTTTTTGTGCACTTAATGCAATATATGATAAAAATGATAATATTGATGAAAGTAAAATCAAAGAGCTTGTAAAGGTATACAAATCACTTGGTGTCAAGGGTGTATATGCATGCGGTTCAACAGGCGAAGGCTTTTTACTTTCAATTGAGGAAAGAAAACAGGTTGCTAAGGCTGTAGCAGATGCAGCCGGTGATGATTTTACCGTAATCGTCCATGTTGGCTGTGCTTCAACTAAGGAAAGTATAGAACTTGCAAAGCATGCAGAAAGTATCGGTGCGGATGCAATCAGTGCTGTTCCTTGTGTATATTACCATTTGCCTGCTGAAAGTGTAAAGCTTCACTGGGAATCTATTGTTGAGGCAACAAATGTTCCGTTTATTATTTATAACATTCCGCAGCTTACAGGCTTTAACCTTTCACCGGATATGCTTGCAGAGTTATCAAAAAATGAAAAAATCATAGGTGTAAAGAACTCTGCTGAACCTGTATATCTTATGGAGAGATATCGTCAGGCAGCCGGTGATAATTTCATTATCTTCAACGGATCAGATGAACAGTTTGTAGGTGGAAGGCTTATGGGTGCTGATGCCGGAATCGGCGGAACATACGGCTGTATGCCTGAGCTCTTTGTGGCACTTGATAAGCTTGTTAATGAGAATAAGATTGAAGAAGCAAAAGCATTACAGTTTAAAATCAATGAATGTATTTTTGATTTGCTTTCCTGCAAATCTCTTTACGGGGCTGCAAAACAGGTTATATCCATGAGATTCGGTATCGACTGCGGTCAGCCAAGAAGTCCTTTCCTCCCTGTAACGCCTGAAGAGGCAAAGCCTATTGCAGATAAAATCAATCAATACGTAAGCGAATTATAATTCATAAAACTTTATCACAAAAATACGGACGATACCATCTAGGTATCGTCCGTTATATATTTTTATATGAATGATTACTCTGCATCCTCTTTTATAGTCAGAATACAACCGAAATTCACCATATTAACAACAATATAAAAAATTCCGCTGAGGACAATCCAAAGCTTATCCGCTGTTATCGATGCATTGATTGCATTGAATACTGCTGCAAGAAAAACGAGTATAGGTATGACCATAAATATTCCTGCACAGTTTGATATGATTTCCTTAGGCGAATATGAAACATCTGTTGCAAGGTATGTTGTAACAATGCTTATAAGCATCATTATGGCAATGACAACAGAAAAATTCAGAAGTAAAATCTGATTCACTGTCAGCTCGGCTGTTATCGGAATGATTGAGGTTACATCCTTACCGAGAGCCATTGTAAGCTCCGTTATAACACCTGCTGCCAGAGTCATTATATTAATAGCGCCGAGAAATATCATTGCCGCTCTTTTTGCTGAATTCATTTTAAGTACTCCTTTACTTCTTTAAGAAAGATATCCATTTCATCATCCGTACCAATGGATATACGAACATAATTTTCAATTCTCGGCACAGAAAAATAACGGATGTATACTTTTTTGGTCTTAAGATATTCAAACATATCCTTCATTGACAAATCATCCTTAGTTGCAAAAAGGAAATTCGTCTGTGAATCAAGCACCTTAAATCCAAGTGCCCTGAGCTCATCCGTAACACGAGTACGTGTCTTTATAATCTTATTACAGGTTTCAGTAAAATATTCATGATCAAAAACACTTGCTACACCTGCTGCAATGGATACGGAATCTATCGTATAAGAATTATATGAATTCTTGACCGCCTCCAGAACTGAAATCAGTTTTTCACTGCCAATAGCAAAGCCTATTCTCAGTCCTGCAAGAGAACGTGATTTTGAAAATGTACCTGTTACAAGCAGATTTTCATATTTCTTTGTCAGTTCTACTGACGATACTCCGCCGAAATCCACATAAGCCTCATCAATAATCACAACACTGTCCTGATTATATTCCATCAGCTTTTCAACAAACGCTGTTCCCTCACCTAAGGAGGTGGGGGCATTTGGATTCGGAATAACCACTCCGCCGTTTTTTTCCTTATAATCCTCAACATTAATTCTGAAATCATCACCTACAGGGTAATTCTTATAAGGGATGTTAAAAAGTGAGCACCATACAGGATAAAAACTATAAGTCAAATCCGGATAAGCAATCGGCAAATCACTGTTGAACAGGGCCTGAAAAGCAATTGCAATAACATCATCGGAGCCATTGCCTAAAAATACATTTTTTATATCCACATTATAGTAATCTGCAAGTGCCTGTTTGAGTAGTGTGGCATTGGCATTTGGATAGAATCTGAGTGATGATGCGTTAAATTTTTCAATTGCCTCAAATACCTTCGGTGACGGCGGATAAGGATTTTCGTTTGCATTTATTTTAACGATATCCTTTTCACTGCTCTGCTCACCGGGAACATAGGGATCAATATCTCTTAAATTTTTTGTCCATAAATTTTCCATAGTCGTTACCTCTTCGGATATTTTAGCACATTAAAGTATTTTAATCAACTAAAACATCAGGAAATTGAAAGTGTCTTTAAATATTGTTATAAATAAAAATATATGATAAAATAGAAAGCAAAGGAGATATAGTGTGAAAAATCACACTATATCAAATTATATTGCCATCAAAATTTGCCTGCGGCATAATTTTGATATGGCTAAATTCCCATTATACGCCTTGCCCGGCTACAGCAAAGCGTATCAGTGATTTTTAATGAACTATTTGTAGTCGGAAAGGCTATGGGAATTATTATGGAATTCACATCTTACATACTCATTGCACTGGGTGCAATTATCATTATTTTACTTATCATTCTTTTAATAAAAAAGCCTAAGGCAGACAACGCATCAGAGCTGATTCATCAAAAGCTGGATATCAATGCAAAGAACAGCTATGAACAGATGAAATATCTGTCAAAGCAAATGCAGTCCTTAACCGAAAAAAATTATGAACAACAGATCAGGCTCATTGAAACACTGAACGAAAATGCAGAAAAGCAAACACGTCTTACAGGAGAGGCTATCAGCTCTATGCAGAAAAGCAATGAGGAAAAACTGGAGCTTATGCGAAAAACTGTTGACGAAAAGCTGACTGAAACACTGAATCAAAGGCTTAATGCATCCTTCAAAACCGTATCGGAACAGCTTTCAAATGTATACAAAAGTCTCGGCGAAATGAAGGAGCTTTCAAGCGGTGTAACGGATAACGTCAAAGGACTCAACCGTGTGCTTACAAATGTTAAAGCAAGGGGCACTTGGGCAGAGGTACAGCTTGGAAATATACTTGACCAGACCATTCCGAATATGTATGAAACCAATATTCAGACAAATCCGAAATACAACGGAAGAGTTGAATTTGCAGTAAAAATACCGAACAGCGAAAACAGCACCTTTACCTACTTGCCGATTGACTCCAAATTTCCTATGGAGGACTATGCAAGGCTATCCGCTGCTGCTGAAATCGGAGATACTGAGGCACTTGAAAAAGCGAAGAAAGCACTTGAGACGCGTATCAAGGATGAAGCTAAGCTGATAAAACAGTACATAAGCTCACCTGAAACCACGCCATTTGCTATTATGTATCTTGCAACAGAAGGACTTTATGCTGAAATTACGGCATCACGTACCGGTGTTGCAGAAAAGCTCCAGGCTGAAGGAATTATGATTGCAGGTCCTTCAACCATTACTGCTCTTTTGAATTCACTGGCTATGGGCTTCAGAACAATAGCTATAAACGAAAAAGCAAACGAGGTATGGAAAATACTCGGTGCAGCTAAGACACAGTATGAAAAATTCGGTGACCTGCTTGCAAAGGCACGCAAAAAAATTGACGATGCCGGCAAAGCACTTGATGAAGCCGATCATCGAAATGATATTATACAAAAGAATCTAAGAAAGGTTGAAACGCTAAACTTATCCGACTCTGCGGATATTTTAGGAATTGAAGAAGAATAATGGAAATAAAACAATATAACGGACTTTGCGACGATGCAATGTACATAAGAGAAACTGTATTTGTTAACGAACAGGGATTTCGTGATGAATTTGATGAAATAGATAAAAGCGCTGTCCACCTCGTGGCATATGATGAGGACAAGCCGGTTGCTACCTGCCGTTTCTTCTGGAGCGATGAAAGAAACACATATCTTCTCGGCAGACTTGCGGTACTTAAGGAATACAGAAAAAACCATCTGGGCTCAATAATTATGAATATGGCTGAAGCACTTGTCAGAGAAAATAACGGAGTATCTATCGAGCTTCACGCACAGGAACAGGCTATAAAATTTTACGAAAAGCAGGGATACTCCGTCTGCAGCGAAATGGAATATGAAGAACACTGTCCTCACTATTGGATGAGAAAAAAATTATAGAATTATATATTACGACAAAAATCAACAAAAAAAGCCCAAATAATTATGATATTTTTAAAATAGTATAATATATTTTAATTTGGGTGATCATTATGAAAAAATGTTTAGCAATACTTTTAACTTTTACCACGATAATATCCTGTTGTATTATTTCCTGTTATGAATACAAAAAGGATACTGTTATCACCTATGAAGAAGCTAAACAATTTGCTGATGATGTAAAAGAGCTCAACTCAAAAAATTATGATATTTCAAACCGGCTCATTGTAAGTTCAGATAAAGATATAGACACAATGGGTGCAATTGACAAGGCTGTTTGTACTGATCATACTTACATACTTCAATACAGCAGCAAAGAAGCTATGCAAAAAGCATATGAATATTATGATTCTCTGCAATATATTAAATATACAGAATATGACGGAATGTGCAGTTCAATTTGCGAAGCCAAAGAAAATATTGATTTTAAAGCAGACTGTATAAGCACCGTCAATTGTAATACTGATGATGCTGTCAAACTTATGCTTAAGGAAAATGTTGATTTTACAAACATAACAATTGGTATAGTGGATTCAGGCGTTGCAATAACCCCAATAACTGAAAACAGATTTGACGGCGGTCATACTGCCTTTCCGGATTGGAAAGAGAATGGAACAGATGATCGAAGAGGTCACGGAACAAAGGTTGCAGGTACCATTATACTCAACTCACCTGATAATGTTCGTATCCGCTCCTATCAGGTATTAAATGAAAATGGAAAAGGCACTTACTCGGACACTTATTCTCAAATGCTTTTGGCTATTGCCGAAGGATGCAGAATACTAAACTGCAGTTTTGCAAGTCATATCAGTACAAATTTGTATAAAGATATTGCCGACTATGCAAACGAAAAAAATGTTATTGTCGTTTGTGCAGCCGGAAATGATTCATCAGATATATCATTAAAAAAAATATCTCCGGCCGGATTGGAAAACGTCATCACTGTTGGGGCAACCTCTAAATTTAATGAGTTAAGTATGATAACAAATTACGGAAAAACAGTTGATATATATGCTCCCGGACTCTCACTGACAACATTTGATACCAACGGAGATAAAATCGTATACGGCTGGTGCGGAACATCTGCAGCAGCTCCTGTAGTTTCAGCAATATGTGCCCTTTTAATCACAATAGACCAAGAATTAACATATAGGGAGATTGAAGACCTATTATTACTCACCGGTAATGCTACTGATGACGATAGCTGCACTGATTCCCAAAGATTAGTTGCTGATGCATACAAAGCTGTAAAACATCTTCTTAATGCAGAACTGGAACAGTGTGAATTAGACTATACAATTAAAATAAATGAACAGACAGGTTTCAGCAATATATCTCTTGTCAGCAATCAAAATGCAACTATATATTATAGCTTTCTTGATAATAATATTTATATTCCATTTCGAACCTTTTCTTATACTTGTGAGAGATTATATAATGACGAAATATTATTAGATAACTCACATCAAATCAGTGCATGTGCATATGAACCCGAAAAATCCAAAAGTAAATTAACAATTCTGTCCGCGCCAAGTTTTAATAACGAAAGTGATTATCAGGTATCTGAAGCAACAGCTGATAATCCATATAACTCCATATCATATTGTTCTATATTAGACAAGACCATTATTGATATACCAAGTGTAATTGACGGTGTGGAAATACAGGAAATCGGTTCTATGTGCTTTGCTGGAAATCCGACATTGGAAACCATTATTCTTCCTGAAAGTGTTAAGAGAATCGGAGCATATGCATTTGCCAATTGTCCTAATTTAAAAACAGTTATTGCTCCCGGCGTAACCGAATGCAAGCACGCTGCATTCTATGCCAGCGACAAACTTGAAAATGTATCTATCCCCAATCTGTCAACTGCCAATACGGCTTTATTTAAAAACTGCAGTGCTCTCAGGAAGCTGCAATGCAAACCATTAACGCAGATTTGCAATCAGGCTTTTTACGGATGTACAAGCCTTGAATCATTGGAAGTTGATGATAATGATTTAAGCTTCTGTACCAACACCTTTAACGGCTGTGACAGTTTGACGCTGTCTGTCAAAGAAAACAGTTATATGCATCGGTTTGCTGCAGATAACAATATCTCCTTCATCTTAGCAAACAGTCTGTCCGCAAATGAATGCGGTCATACCAATACAGAAATCATTAAAGATGTAAAAAAGGACTGTTATCATAACGGATACACAGCTTACTTATGCCGTGACTGTAATAGCGTATATACGCTTTTTGATTACTGTACAGGACATGAATACAGGACTGAAACAATAAATCCTACCTGTACTGAGTATAAACAAATTAAGTACCGGTGCAAAAATTGTCCATACTCATACAATGAGAGAATAGGTAATTACTTAGTTCCCCATGATACATATACAGTTGTTTATCTTGACGCAACTGTATCAAAAACAGGAAGAGCGTATACTTATTGTAAAAATTGCGACACCAAACTGCCTGATACAATTATTCCGTCATTGGCACCCTATACGGTAAAGGGTACTGCAGTCATTGCTGAGGACAGAAATTTCACTTCAAAAAATAATTATCCGCTTTCGAATGTAAGTATAACAATCAACGGCGAGTTAGTGGCTGTCACTGATAAAAACGGCGAATTTAATATAAATCTTAGCAACGGAAACTACACGGCTTATCTCACGCACCCAAGCGGCTTTGACAAAGTCATTGAATTTGCCGTAGATAATCGTTCGGTTACAATCGAAGAACCTATACCATTAATAGCCTGTGACTGGCATAAAGACGGCGTTATTAACGCAAAGGATTATGCAAAGCTGAAAAACACCGACACGATTTATGGATATGATGTAAATGGTGACTATCTGATAAATGATATAGAATATAAAATATTTGAAAACTGTATAACATATTAATATAAAAGCACGAAACACAGAATGAATCTATGTTTCGTGCTTTTTATATATGATTCAGATATTCAACTGATTATATCTTTTCAAGTCTGGCAAAATTCGCCATCATTTTCTTAGTGCCTGCCTTATCAAATGCAACCTCCATAAGCGTATCATTTCCCATTGGCTGGAGAGTAAGGATTGTACCTGTTCCAAAGCTCTTATGTACTACGGTATCGCCAACCTTGTAATCAGCAGTCGGCTTTGCGGCGGTATTTCCTGCCTGTCCGAACTTATGGGCATTCTGACTTGATGCGGTACGCTGCTGCGGAATCTTGCCTGCAGGTGCTTTATAGGTTCTGGTGGATACATCTTCTGTTACACCAAAAGGAATTTCACGGATAAAACGGGACTGCATATTGCGTGATGTTGTACCATAGAGCATACGCTGCTGCGCATTTACAAGATACAGCTTTTCCTTTGCACGTGTAATGCCGACATAAGCAAGACGGCGTTCCTCCTCAAGCTCTTCCTCACTGTACATGGACTGATTACCGGGAAAGATTCCCTCCTCCATACCGGGTATGAATACAACAGGGAATTCCAGTCCCTTAGCGGAATGGAGTGTCATCAGAACAACAGAATCCTCGTCCTCGTTGTAAGAATCAATATCCGTAATAAGAGCCACATCCTCAAGGAAATCAGAAAGATCAGGCTCCTCCGTTTCCTCCTGATACTTAATAAACATGGACGAAAGTTCCTTGATATTGTTAACTCTGTCATCATATGTTTCAGGATCTTCGTTAAGATAATCAAGATATTTGGTTGTTTCAAGTATTTCCTGAAGGAGGTCACTCAGAGGCATCTTTTCCTCATAGCATTTCTGAAAATGCTTTATCATCTGTGTAAAGCCGATCAGCTTTGACGCACTGCGTGAGGTTTTCTGGAATTCGTCAGCTCTTTCGCAAACCTCAAATGCAGACAGACCCAAGCCTGTTGAAATCTCCATAACATTGGCAAACATTGTGTCACCAATCTGACGCTTCGGAACATTGATAATTCTCTGAAGTCGGACATTATCTGCAGGATTATTGATTACCGCGAAGTAAGAAATAATATCCTTGATTTCCTTTCTGTCAAAGAAACGGTGACCGCCGATAATCCTGTGAGATATACCGCTCTTTGTCAGCATAATTTCCAGATTACGCGACTGGGCATTCATACGGTAAAGTATTGCGTGATCAGATAACTTTCTTCCGTTTTTCACATTTTTAAGTATTTCGTCAATAATGAATGCAGATTCATCGGACTCGTTCATTGCGGTATTGAGCACAATTTTATCACCGCTGCCCATACGTGTGAACAGGGTTTTCCCCTTACGGTTCTTGTTATTTGCAATTACGGCATTTGCACCGTCAAGAATATTCTGTGTTGAACGGTAGTTTTCCTCAAGCCTGATTACAACTGCACCCTTATAATGCTGTTCAAAGGAAAGAATATTTTCAATCGTCGCACCACGAAAACGGTATATACTCTGATCATCATCACCTACAACGCAGATATTTTTATATTTATCTGCAAGAAGGGATGTCAGCACATACTGTGCGTGGTTTGTATCCTGATACTCATCAACCATAACATACTTGAACTGTGACTGATAAAGCTCGCGGACATCCTCATTTTCCTGCAATAATTTAACCGTGTTGAATATAATATCGTCAAAGTCCATTGCATCGGACTTTTTCAGTTCTGACTGATACATCTCATAGCACTGTGCAATTTTGCCCTTTCTGAAATCATTTGACGAGGTTGCCTTATATTCGTCAGGGTCAATAAGACTGTCCTTAGCTCTGCTGATTTCATTAAGGATGGATTTATGATTCAGAAATTTATCCTCAATGCCAAGATGCTTCTGGCATTGTTTCATTACACGACGCGAATCATCGGTATCATAAATTGTGAAATGGTTTGTATATCCGAGTCTGTCACCAAAACGGCGGAGAATACGGGAGCAGCAGCTATGAAAGGTATATGCCCATATGCTTTCTGCCTCTTCACCGATTGCTTTTACAAGTCTTTCCCTGAGCTCTCCGGCTGCCTTGTTGGTAAATGTTATGGCAAGCACCTGCCAGGACTGGGCAAGACCGCTTTCAATTATATGCTGAACTCTGTTTACGAGAACTGTTGTTTTACCTGAACCTGCTCCTGCAAGGATAAGGAGAGGTCCGTCCGTTGTATTCACAGCTTTCTGCTGCATTTCATTAAGTGGCATTTGATAATCCTCCGATTAAATTAGGGTGACAAACTGCCACCCCAATTTTAATATATATATTATTTTAAAAGTGTAAGGAGTACACCGGCAGCAACTGCTGAACCGATTACACCGGAAACATTTGGACCCATAGCGTGCATAAGAAGGAAGTTTGATGGATTTTCTTCCTGACCAACCTTCTGTGATACACGTGCTGCCATAGGAACGGCAGATACACCTGCTGAACCGATAAGCGGGTTAACCTTACCCTTTGTGAAAATATACATAAGCTTACCAAAGAGCACACCGCTGGCAGTACCAAGTGCAAACGCTACTAAGCCAAGAAGAACAATACCGAGTGTTTTCAGGTTAAGGAAGCTCTCTGCTGATGTGGTTGCACCTACAGATACACCAAGCATAATGGTGATAATGTTCATAAGCTCATTCTGAGCAGCCTTAGCAATACGCTCTGTACGTCCGCTTTCCTTAAGAAGGTTACCAAGCATAAGCATACCGACCAGTGATGCTGCATCCGGAAGAAGAAGTGATACAACAACCGTTACCATGATAGGGAACAAAATCTTCTCAAGCTTTGATACAGGACGAAGATTACCCATTACAACTGCTCGCTCTTTTTTAGTTGTAAGCACCTTCATAATAGGCGGCTGAATAAACGGAACAAGTGCCATATACGAGTATGCCGCAACCGCAATTGTGCCGAGCAATCCAGGTGCAAGCTGAGACGTTACAAATATCGCTGTCGGTCCGTCTGCACCACCGATGATTGCAATTGAGCCTGCTTCATTCGGAGCAAATCCTAATAAAATTGCACCAATATATGTGAAGAAAATACCAAATTGAGCAGCAGCACCGAGAATAAAGCTCTTCGGATTAGCAATAAGCGGTGTAAAATCTGTCATAGCACCGATACCCAAAAAGATAAGCGGCGGATATATGCCCGCTTTAACACCGAAATACAGAAAATCCATAAGTCCCGGTGTACAGCCTGCAAACTCACCTCTGCTCGCCAGCAAGTCTCTGAATCCCTCTAAATCGTGATACTGAACTGCTAAATTAGCACCGGGTATATTTGCAAGCAGCATACCGAATGCAATCGGAATCATAAGCAAAGGCTCAAAGCCTTTCTTTATACCGAGCCAAAGGAATACAAAAGAAATGATTAACATTATTAAATTCTTATAGCCATCACCTTGAAAAAAATATGCATAGCCTGAATTTGAGAAAATGTTAACGATAACTTCCCAAACACCCTGAAGTATTTCCATAATTCAATATCCCTCCTTTAAAATGGTCGTGTATTATCAGCAGTTGCGGCTGCTGACCACGGATTTCTTCCGCTGACTTTTTTCTTTTTTATAGAACGAACAACAGCGCCTGAGCCTTCGGTTGCTGCAACAGCTGCTGCAATCGCCGCAACAACCTCACCGCTGATACCCTGTTCAACAATCGGAGCAGGTGCAGGCGTTAAAATAGGAGCAGAAATCTCTGCTTCAGAATTACTTTCTTCAACAGTTTCTCCTTTTTTCGCAGCCTTCTTAGCAGCCCTTCTTGCTTTTCTTGCAGCCTTTCTCGCAGCCTTTCTTTCAGCTGCTGCCTTTGATTTGCGTTCAATAATCGGAACAATCTTTCCGAAAATATTAAATACTAAAATAAGTAATAAAAGTACACCGACTACAATGCTGATACCTGCAATTACTACTGTTGCAGTAAATACCGCACTTGTATCCGCAGTTAACATTAAAATAGGACTCACCACAAACTCCCCCATTATAATTTTATTAGTGATATTATAAATCATAATATATTTTATTTCAACGGATTTTGTTATTTTTTTTAAATCTGTCAAATTGTATAAAATTGCTTGATTTATTTTCAAAATAGTATATAATATTATTAACACAAAGGAGGCAATTATATGACAGAGAAAACATTGATCATTGCAATACTTGTTGCACTTATTCTTCTTTGGTTTGCTGAAACCTTGAAAATGACAAAGACAAGTAAAATACTCGGCGGCGTTATTGATTTAGGTTTTGCAATTCTTCGATAGCTTATTATTTTAATGCATAATTTTTAAGAGCAGTCTCGATGACTGCTCTTTTATTTGTTCATTCTTAATATTTATAAAGTGATTTCAACAGTGCTATTTCCTTCGCATAGCCGTCAAGCTCATTGGGCGTTTCGAGATAAAACGGTAAGTCCTTAAGAACTGAATGATTTATAATTCGTTCAAAGGCAGCTGTACCTATATAGCCCTCACCTATTTTCTCATGTCTGTCCTTATGTGCACCGAGCGGATTTTTTGAATCGTTGAGATGAATGGCCTTTAACCTTTCCAGACCGACTGTTCTGTCAAATTCATCAAGAACACGGTCAAGTTCATTCACAATATCATAACCGCCATCGCTGACGTGGCAGGTATCAAGGCAGACCCCCAGTTTATCGCTGAGCTCCACCCTTTCAATAATCGCCTTAAGCTCCTCAAAGGTTTTTCCGATTTCAGAACCTTTTCCGGCCATTGTTTCAAGGAGCACTGTCGTTGTCATATTTTCAAAAAGAACAGAATTAAGGACTCCGGAAATAAGCTCAATTCCTGCATCTTCACCCTGACCGACATGTGAACCCGGATGAAAATTATAGAGTTGATTCGGTGTATATTCCATTCGCTTTAAATCATCAGCAAAGGTATTGCATGCAAATTCCCTTGTCTCCGGCTTAGCACTGCAGCAATTCAAAGTATATGGTGCATGAGCAAGAATTACAGGAAAATCATTTTCCGTCATCAGCTGTAAAAAGGTTTCAACATCTTTTTCATCAATTGCCTTTGCACTGCCTCCGCGAGGATTACGTGTGAAAAACTGAAATGTGTTTGCACCGATTTCAACAGCCTGCTTCAGCATTGCCGTATATCCCTTTGATGCACTCAGATGTGCGCCGATAGTAAGCATAGTTAATTACCTCGTTACTTTGTTAAAAGTTCCTTTTCAATATCCTCGTCTGCTTTGCCTGACATTATATATTCAAGCAAATCTGCCACACAACCATTGTTGCAATGGCATGCCTCGAATTTACATATCTCGTGAATCGGTTCAGGTGCCTGACCTGCACATGCAGGCAGTCCGACTGTTTTTAACATATCCCAATCATTATAATAATCTCCGATTGCGGCTACATGACTCTTTTCAATATGAAGCATATCAGCAAGCTTCATAATACCAACACCCTTGTGCGTATCCTTCTGAAGCATTTCGAGACTCCAGAGTGAGGACATCATAAAATTCGCATCGGGATTTTCTTCTCTGAAAATAAGATTGCGCAAATCATTGATCACAACAGGATTCGACCAGAATATAACCTTCATCCAGCCTTCATCAGGTACATCATCAATAGATTTAACAATCTCATGGCTGGCCTTATCAAAATACATTGTTCCTTTAGCAAGAAGTCCGCTTCTTACTATATAAACATAATCATCAAAATATATTCCGATATCAACACTTTTGAAAAGCTTATCATATTTTTTGAAAATTTTTCTTACAAATTCCCTGCCCTTACTGCCTATCGTATTTCTCCAGAGCATTTTCTGTTTTTTGTAATCATATATGCCTGCACCATTTAAAACAACAGCAGGCTGATTCGGTTGCACTCTATTGTAATTTCTGCCAAGACTTGATTGCAATCTGCCTGAGGCAAGAGTGAAATTACCACCGCGATCCATAAACTCTCTGATTGCCAGATAATTATTTCTTGGTATTTTACGTTTTTTGCTTTTTAGTGTTCCATCAATATCAGAAACGACAAGCCAATTTTCAAAAGTCTTTCCCATAAAATCACCTCTGCTTCATTTTTTATAATCAAGTTTTATAAGAAATTTTTTAAAATATTCCGGCAGCTCCGACCTGAACTCCATATACTCTCCTGTACGAGGGTGTACAAAACCTATTTCACCCGCATGAAGGCATTGTCCGTCCAATGCTTTAATAACCTTCTTGGGTCCATACACTGCATCACCTGCCAGCGGATGTCCTATATAAGACATATGAACTCTGATCTGGTGCGTTCGCCCTGTTTCAAGAATGCAACGTATATGTGTGAAATCACCGAATCTGTCAAGCACCTCATAATGCGTAACAGCATCCTTAGAATTTTTATCTGTCACCGCCATCTTTTTTCGCTCCTTAGGATGACGTCCGATGGGCTGATGAACTGTACCGCTGTCTTCTTTTATGTTACCATAGCAAACTGCCTGATAAGCACGGTGAAAGGAATGCTCCTTTATCTGCTGTGCAAGACTGATATGAGCCATATCATTTTTTGCAACAATCAGAAGTCCGGATGTATCCTTATCAATTCTATGAACAATACCAGGACGAATAACACCATTTATTCCGCTGAGGCTGTCCTTACAGTGATAAAGCAGTGCATTTACAAGCGTACCGCTGTAATTCCCTGCTGCCGGATGCACCACCATACCCTTAGGCTTATTTACTACCAGCAAATCATTATCCTCATAAACAATATCAAGGGGGATATTCTCCGCCTTTGTTTCAAGGGGAACTGCATCAGGAATGAAAACAGATATCTCATCATTTGCCCTGCACTTATAATTTTTTGACACAGTGCAGGAATTAACCATTACATTGCCATCAGTAATCAGCTTTGAAAAACTGCTTCTTGTAAAGCCATCAATGCTGTCGCTGAGGAATTTGTCTATCCTTATACCTGCAGTGTCCGGGTCGACTGACAAAAGAATCGTATCACTCATCTTGGCTCTCCTTTTTATTTCCCTTTTTAAACATATCGGAAAGAAGGTAAGCGATAAGACTGATTGTACCTAATGTTACGGCGCAGTCTGCTATATTAAACACAGCAAAATTCACGAAAATCGGATTTATAAAATCAATAACATATCCAAGATAAACCCTGTCGATGATATTACCTATAGCACCTGAAGCAAGCACACCGAGAGTCCAGTAAAGCCATAAATTATTCTGCGCTTTTTTGAACATATAGAAAAGAATTCCTAATGCCACAGCAGTCGTCAGAATAATAAAAATCCATCTTCCTCCACTGAACAGAGAAAAGGCAACACCTGTATTTTCAGCGTATCTGAATTCAATAAAGCCTTTAATAAAATCCTTTGCCTTATCAGGATAAAGATATGATTTTGCAATATATTTTGTTATCTGATCAAAGGCTACTATCATTATCATCATAACCACTGACCAGATATTTTTATTTTTTAATTTCACAAAATCACCCTTTATTAAGTAAGTGAGATAAATCCGAACAAGCCTAAAAAGGCCTTGATATCGGCATATTTTCACTTTTCGTCATTGTAAGGCGCCAGCCTAACTGCTTTCTCAAAGCAGAAATCTGCTCAAAATCAAGACCGTTTAGGTCGTAGATTTTTTATGAAACGAATTTTTCGTTAGGCAAGGCACAAAACGCAGTTAATCCTTTCGGATTAACGAGTATTTTAACACAGCATAGCGGAAAATCCGTTCATAAAAAACTTATTCGGATTTGTCTCGCTTACTTAAGCAGGCACACGGCTGAAAAGCAGTGTGCCTTAAATATTTATATTAGTCTAACTGATTCATTACCTCTGCACAATGTGCACAAAGTGTAGGATGCTCAGAGCTTTCTCCTACGGTATCGGAATATTTCCAGCAGCGTTCACATTTTTCACCGTCTGCCTTTGATACAGAAACGGAAAGTCCTTCCACATCACCCTTGAATTCTCCCTCGCCGTTTGAAACGGTAACAACTGATGTAATAAAGATTTCAGGGAGCTCTGCCTCAACAGACTTTAAGAAATCATAAAGCTCGCCATCTGCATAAAGAGATATTTTAGCTTCAAGAGGCTTACCGATAATTTTCTCATTTCTTGCAAGCTCAAGAGCCTTCTGAACATCAACTCTTACAGCGTGAATCTTATCCCACTTTGCAATAAACGCTTCATCAGCTGCAATAAAATCAGCCTGAGGAATTTCATTGAAGAGCGGAGATTCAGGATTTCTTGATGAATCATGTGGCATAGCAAGCCAGATTTCATCCGCAGTAAATGCAAGAATCGGTGTAAGTAAAAGTGTTAATGCGTCAAGAACTTTATAGAGAACTGTCTGTGCAGCACGTCTTGTATTACTGTTTGGAGCAGACGTATAAAGTCTGTCCTTGAGAACATCAAAATAGAAATTACTCATATCAACAACGCAGAAATTATGAATTGCGTGTGAAACAGTATGATAATCATAAACCTCATAGCTGTCGCGTGCAGTTTTTATAATTTCATCCAGCTTCATAAGAGCATACTTATCAAGCTCTTCAAGCTTATCATTCTCAACCATATCTTTATCCGGATCGAAATCGTAAAGATTACCGAGACAATATCTTGCAGTGTTTCTGAGCTTTCTGTAGTTATCGGAAATCTGCTTGAGGATTTCCTTGCTGATACGGATATCTGCGTGATAATCAGCACTTGCAACCCAAAGACGGAGAATATCAGCACCATACTGACCAACGATTTCCTGAGGGTCAATACCGTTCCCGAGTGACTTTGACATCTTTTTGCCTTCGCCGTCAACAGTCCAACCGTGCGTGATAATCTGCTTGAACGGTGTGCCGTTGCCGCCTGCAACGGATGTAAGAAGTGAGGACTGGAACCAGCCTCTGTACTGGTCGGCACCCTCCATATAAACATCGGCAGGACGCTTTAAATAAGGTCTTTTTTCACATACAGCCTGATGAGAAGAGCCTGAATCAAACCATACGTCCATGATATCCTTTTCCTTGTCAAAGCCCTTGTCACTTCCGCAATGAGGACACTTAAAGCCTTCAGGAAGGAAATACTCGGCATCATATGCATACCACGCATTTGAGCCTTCCTCGCCGAAAATCTTTGAAATTTTCATCATAACATCATTGTCAATGATTTCCTTGCCGCAGTCCTGACAATATACAACAGGGATAGGAACACCCCATTTTCTCTGACGGGAGATACACCAGTCGGCTCTTTCCTGAACCATTGACTGCAGTCTGTCCTTACCCCATTCAGGGAACCATTTTACTTCCTCAGCAGCCTTTACTGCCTCGTCCTTGAAATCATCTACTGAACAGAACCACTGGCTTGTGGCACGGAAGATAACAGGCTTATGACAACGCCAGCAGTGAGGGTACTGGTGTTCAATCTTCTTAAGTGCAAAGAGTGCACCAATCTCGTCAAGATGCATTGCAATCGGCTTGTTTGCTTCTTCTGTTGAAAGGCCTGCAAACTGACCTGCCTCCTCTGTGAGCTTACCCTTAGCATCAACAGGAACGATAATCGGAATTTCAGGATATTTTTTACAAACGATAAAGTCGTCAACACCATGACCCGGAGCAGTATGAACGCAACCTGTACCGCTTTCAAGTGTAACGTGATCACCTACAATAACAAGTGATGTGCGGTCAATGAACGGATGCTGCGTCTTCATATACTCAAGCTCTGAGCCTCTGATAATACCTACTGTCTCATAATCTGAAACGCCCTTTGCCTCCATAGCGGCAGGAGCAAGGTCAGTAGCCATTACATAGTATTCATCGCCTGCTTTGATAAGTGAATATTCATAGTTAGGACCAACACAGATTGCAACGTTTGCAGGAAGAGTCCAGGTCGTTGTTGTCCAGATAACAAAATAGGTTTTGGAAAGGTCAGCGCCCATTGCAGTGAGCTTGCCCATATCATCTGTTACGTTGAACTTAACATAGATTGAATGACAAGGATCCTCAGCATATTCAATCTCTGCCTCAGCAAGAGCGGTATTACAATCAGGGCACCAGTAAACAGGCTTTAAGCCCTTGTAGATATAACCCTTTGAAGCCATTGTGGCAAATACCTTAATCTGCTCCTCTTCAAATTCCTTCTGAAGGGTGATATAAGGCTTATCCCACTCGGCAATAATGCCAAGTCTCTTAAAGGATTCACGCTGTAAATTCACATAATTCATAGCGGTATCGCGGCAGATTTCTCTGAGCTCAAGGTCAGTAATATTGCTGTCCGCAGTAATACCTGCCTTTTTTCTTGCAGCAAGCTCAGTCGGTAAGCCGTGCGTATCCCATCCGGGTACAAAAGGTGACTGGAAGCCTGTCATATTCTTATATCTTACGATGAAATCCTTAATCGTTTTATTCAGTGCGTGACCGATATGGATATCGCCGTTTGCATACGGAGGGCCGTCGTGAAGAACAAATAAAGGCTTGCCCTCATTATTCTTCATAAGCTGTCTGTACTGATCATTTTTCTCCCAGCGTGCAAGAAATTCAGGCTCCCTTGCCGGAAGACCTGCTCGCATAGGGAATTCGGTTTTAGGTAAATTAAGTGTCTGATTATAATCCATTATATATGCTCCTTAATAAGTTGCGGTAATCAACTTAGTTTATTTTTTCTTTTTAAAGAACCCTTTGAATCTTGAGCCTTCGTCCTCTTCTTCATCGTCATCCGGCGGAATTAATGAGATTGTTTCATTTGTTCTCTCATTTTCCTTTTTAACATTAAAGTAATTTTCAAAAGGCATTGCACTTTCAAATTCAGGCTCATCCTCAATTACAGGAATTGTTTTTGCACCTTCTTCAATCGGTGTGATTTCATCCGCAGTAAAAGCATCAATTGCGTTTGAAACATCTTCCTCTGAAACAGGCTCCTCCTCAGCCTCACGAAGCGGTGCATATGTATCTGATGATTCAAGCTCATCAATAATTTCGTCTACCTCATCCATTTCGCTTGAAACAGACTGCTCTTCAGCGTCATCGGAAATCTCTTCAATCTCCTCAGCCTCAGAAACTTCTCCCTCTTCGCTGTTCTCTTCAATTTCGTCCTCGTCATCAGTCTCAACAGTCTCTTCAGCTGTTGCATTCTGCTCAGGCTCTTCTGCGGTTTCAGGCTCAGCTTCATCACCCACAACCTCAGCAATATTTTCCATTAAGGTATTCAGCTCTTTTTCAAGTTCCTCAATGCTTTCACTGTCCTTTTCAAAGGTATCAGGCTCACTTACCATATCCTTAAGCTTATCAAGCTGAGCCTCATAGAGACCGACAAGTGTTGCCCTGAAATCCTTTGACTCATCTCTGAGCTTTGACACGATTTCAGAATGGTAATCCTTTTCAGCCTTTGCTTTATTTACAATTTCGCCTGCAAGCTTTCTTGCCTGTGAAAGCGCATTGCCTGCAACAACTCTTGCACTGTCAATTGCTTCATTTGCTTTTTTCTGTGCTTCGGAGACAATCTCATCTGCTGCCTGTGCCTTTTCCTTTGTCAGACCTGCAACATACTCTCTTGCCTCTCCGATAATTTTGTCTGCCTTCTCCTTAGCGTCAACAACCGTCTGCTGTGCAGATGCAGCTGAATCAGCAAGTGATTTATCAGCCTTTTCTTTAGCCTCACGGGTTACCTGTGAAGCCATTTTCTGTGCAGTAATAAGAGCTGTTTTGATTGAATCCTCATCTGCACGGTATTCCTCAATACGGTTTGCAAGCACCTCCATCTTACGATAAAGCTCCTTGTTTTCATCAAAGATTGCCTCATAGGATTCTATGATGTCAAGAAGAAGTTCATTAACCTCATCTCTGTCATAACCACCGCTTTCAACGGTTGATATCTTTTTTTCACGAATCTGGCTTGGTGTAATCATAACATATTCTCCTTCACATTGTTACATAAACATACCATTATTTTCAAGCTCGTCTATCAAATCACCCATAACATCAACATTATAAGGAGTTATGATATATGTGCTGTTGGCAACTCTCTTTATCTGACCGTTACTTGCATACGCCACACCGCTTAAGAAATCAAGCAGTCTGCGTGCTATATCACGGTTTGTACTTTCAAGATTCAGAACGACTGTACGCTTTGCATTCAGGTTATCTGCAATAGAAGCAGCCTCCTCAAAACGCTCAGGCTTTACAAGCACAACCTGAAGCTGCGTTGTTGTGTGGATATTAACTACCTTATCACTTTCGTGGCGGCGCATACGCGGCCTCTCTGTGTAACGTTCTTCGCGTTCAGGCTTTTCACGGTTTCTTTCACGTCGGCTCGTTCTTTCAGGAGGATCAATTCCTATACTGCTGCCACCTTCATTACTATCATAGAAATCATCAAAATCGTCACCATCACTGTCTGACACGATATCTTTAATCTTATCAAAAAATCCCATATTCCTCTCCTTATCTAAAAACTTTAAAAGTATTTTCTTGCACCGAAGATGGCTGAGCCAACTCTGACTATATTTGAACCGTTGGCAATGGCAGATTCAAAATCTCCGCTCATTCCCATTGATAAAATATTCATACTTATATTATCTAATTTTTTACTCTTAATGTCAATGAAAGATTGATACATTGTGCTGAAATATTCACTAACCTCTTTTTCAGTGTCACAAATCGGAGGAATCGTCATAAGACCGTTAATCTTAATATGATCCATTGCAGCGATTTCAAGAAGAAGCTCCTCGAGCTGTTCAATATAAATACCGCTCTTTGAGTCCTCCTTGCCCACATTCACCTCAACAAGGATGTTTGTTGTAACGCCCTTATTTGCGGACACCCGGCTGATTTCCTTTGCGAGCTTAACGGAATCAACGGATTCAATCATATCAACCTCGCCCACAATCTGCTTAACCTTATTGGTCTGCAGATGTCCTATAAGGTGCTTTTCAACTCCGTCAAGATGAAGCTCGTCCTTTTTACCGAGATATTCTTGAACTCTGTTTTCACCTATTAAATCAGCACCCAGATCAAGTGCCCTGTTAATATAAACACTTTCAACTGTCTTGGTAACTGCCATAAGCCTTACATCCTCAGGATTTCTGCCTGCCCTTATAGCAGCCTCCTCAATCCTCGACTTAATGGCTTTGTAATTGTCCTCGACAACTCTGAGCCTGTTCTCATCAACTGTAAATTTTTCCATCGTGCAAATCCGTTCCTTTCGTTATAATCTGGTCATAAAAACGAATAGAATTGCTGTTTTCAGGATCATTCTCAAAAATAGCATAATCCTTCGTTGAATAAACTATATTACCCTGCCTTTTGGCAACCTGATTTGAAATAAGTGCATATACACACTTATTTCCCTCGTCATCAATATGTATCGCAGAGGCAGGAACCTTAAACCCTGTATATTCGTTATATCTTATTTCAATATTTTCAAGACGCATGGAGGTTATCTGACTGTTCATTTCCGAGCAGCGTAAAATTAGAACCGTTTCCGTTACGCCGAGATCGGTATCCGCACCGCTGACCACCTGACAGTCCAGCACCTCATCACTTGATTTAATCGCAACACTCAATGTATCGCCATTCTTTATTCCTTTTACCGCATCTGCAGAAACAATACAGCAGAAGTACCATTCATAGCTTGTAATCAGCTTACCGAAGCTGCTCTGTGTACTCTGAGACTGCGACACCTTGTCGATATATCCCTGCAGTGTTTTTGCATCCAGACTGCTTACTTTTTTGTAATCCGCTATATTCTCAAAACCGTCGGTATAGGAGGAAAAAATTCCGGATTCATCTGCCGTTACATAACCGACAGGCTTGCAGCCTTCCGTATTAATGGAATTGATCTGTGACTGCAAATCAGCTTTTATCTGTGAAAAGTCAACGTTTTTACCGATAATCATCTGACGTCTTGTCAGCTTATCGTTAAGCTCATCTGAGCAATCGGAAATACTGCCGAAGGAATTGCTGTTCACCGCACGGATATAATCATTCACATCACTTAAGATATCCTTATCAATGCTTGCCACATCGGTTGCCATACCTGCCGCCTTGCTCTCAAGCTCAATATAATAATCGAGCTGGCTGTGAAGCTCCTCAGCCGCTGAATATTGCTTTGCATTTTCCTCTGAGGAAAAGACCATTGCAACATTTCCGCCGACCTTAACCTTTTCACCGTTTTCAACACCTGCAACCGTTATACCGCCTGAACCGCCGTCAATGGTGTGCTCATCCCTTACAACAAGTGCTGTGGCATCCACTGTTTCATATACAGTAGATGTAACGGCCGTAATCGTTTCCACATCAACGTGGGTAGCACTGTAGCATTCATAAAAAATGTAGCCTGCAATAATAAGAAGAACGATAACAACCGCAGCAATATCGCCGCGTATTTTATTAGGATTTTTATTCACTTTTTCCTTTTCGGATGTTCTCATTTATAAAATCCTCACAATAATCAATTGCCGTTTCTATTGTTTTATCCAATCCCGTAATATCGGGATTTAACACAACCGCGTCACTGCGTCTTTTAAACCAGGTTATCTGACGCTTTGCATAATTTCTTGTCTTTTGTTTCAAATGTTCAAGAGCAGCATCAAGTGAACACTCACCATTGAAATACGGTACAAGCTCCTTATGCCCTATCGCCTGTGCTGAGGTGCCTGTGCGCCTTTGCAGATTCTCTTCCGCCTCCTGCACCAGGCCCTGCTCAGCCATCAAATCAACTCTTTTATTGATTCTGCTGTAAAGCACCTGCCTATCCTGATAATTCAGAACAAAATACAGCACATCATAAGGCGTCTGCGTCCTGCGTGAATTCAGATTCTGCTGTGTTTTGCTTGTACCTGAGTAATAAAGCTCCAGTGCTCTGACAACTCTTTTTTTATTATTCTTATGTATATCCCTTGCCGATTCAGGGTCAAGCCTTACAAGCTCTTCGTAAAGCTCGTCAGCATCCTTCTGCATAAGCTCCTCTCGGAGCTTGTAGTCCGTTTCACTGTCCTCAAAAATGATATTGTCAACCAGACTGTCAATAAATAAGCCCGTTCCGCCAACAATAACAGGGATTCTGCCCCTTTCGGTTATCTCATCAATCTTTTTTCTTGCCAAATCACACCACATTGCGACGGAAAATTCCTTATCGTTATCCAGGAACTCTACCATATGGTGCACCGCCTGTGCCTTTTCCTCCGCGGTAGGGCAGGCAGTTGCAATGGGCATATTTTTGTAAACCTGCATGGAATCGGCCGAAATAATTTCACCGTTTACTGCTTTTGCAATTTCAATACCCAGACCTGTTTTTCCGGATGCAGTAGGACCTGCAACAACAATGATTTTTTTCTTCATAACATCATTACACTCTTCCGAACTGCTTTTCAATATCATATTTTGATATCTTGATAAACACAGGTCTTCCGTGAGGGCAAAAACGTATCTCAGGCATAGAAAGAAGCTTTTTCACAAACAGCTCCTGCTCCTGCACAGTTGTTTTGTCGCCTGCTTTAACTGCACCGCGACAGGAAGCTGAATGATAAATCCAGTCAATTTTATCAGGCAGAATATCTGTTTTATGTTCAAGCAGCTTCTGAGCTATTTCTGTAATAAGGTCCTTGACATCACTGTCACCCACAAGGGATGGAACTGCACGTACGACTATCGTACTTTCACCAAAGGGCTCTGTTTCAAATCCGCATTGATTTAAAAGCTCGGCATTTTCAGTAACAATATTAAACTCATCCTTTGAAAGATTTACCGCAACAGGTGCTAAAAGCATCTGCACCTCAACTGTGCTCTGTGCCTTAAACCTTTCATAATTCATACGTTCGTGTGCTGCATGTTTATCTATGAAGTAAAGCTCCTTATCAATCTCAACAATCAGATATGTTTTAAAGGCTTCACCGACTAATCTGAAGGAAATATTTTCACTATCGTCAACGATGATGCTTTGATCATCCTGCTCGATTTCCTCTTCCTGCTGGTTTACAGGAACAGAGAATTCCTCAGGCTCAACTGCCTGAACAACAGGAATTTTAACTGTCTCTGCATAATCTTCCTTCTTGCCTGAAAAATCTCTTGTCGGTGCACTGACTCTCCAGAAATCCTTTTCAGGTTCAGCTCTGAAGGTCTGCTGAACAGGCTTATCCTCTTTTTTCTTAAAGAAATCAATTTTTGAGGAATAGCTCTTTTCAGGAATATCATAAACCTGTTCAATCGTTGGTGTAAATGCTGCCTCTTTTACCGTGCGGTCTGCCTCGACAGCGGACTTAACACCATAATATATTAAATCGAATATTGGCTTTTCGTTAGCAAAACGGACTTCAATTTTAGCAGGATGAACATTGACATCAACAAGTGACGGATTCAGCTCAATGTTCAGTACACACATAGGAAATCTGCCAACCATAATTGAATTTTTATATGCCTGCTCAAGAGCCGCCATTGCAGTCTGTGACTTTATAAGTCTTCCGTTTATAAAGAAAAACTGCATTGCTCTGCTTTTTCTTGACGATGTGGGCTTTGAGACAAAGCCTGTTATCCTCATATTTTCATAGCTGTAATCAACAGGAATAAGAGCATCGCTGACATCTCTTCCGAACACCGAATAAATAGTTGAGATCAGCTCGCCGCTGCCTGATGTAATCAGCACCTGCTTGCCGTCACGAATGAATCTAAAAGAAATATCAGGGTGAGATATTGCCATTCTGTCCACTATACCTGCAACGGAATTACCCTCTGTAACATCCTTTTTCAGGAATTTCATTCTTGCAGGTGTATTGAAAAATATGTCACGTACAACAATTGTTGTGCCCTTAGGGCATCCTGCATTATCAAAGGAAATCTCCTCGCCACCTGCGATTTCATATCTTGTGCCGAAATCCTCACTTTCAGCCTTTGTAAGAAGTTCAACCTTAGCCACAGCGGATATGGATGCCATAGCCTCACCTCTAAAACCAAGAGTTGAGATTGAATTCAAATCGTCCTTCTGTGAAATCTTGCTTGTGGCATGAGAAACAAAAACCTTTTTGATATCATCCTTTTCTATACCACAGCCGTCATCTGTGATGCGGATATATGTGGAACCGCCGTTTTTGATTTCAACGGTAATATTTTTTGCACCTGCATCGACAGAATTTTCTATCATTTCCTTGACAATGGATGAAGGACGCTCCACCACCTCACCTGCTGCTATAAGCTGATATATTTCCTTTGGCAAAACATTAATTTTAGGCATCGGAGCACCTCCCTTTCAATCGTAAATTTAATATATGTTATGAAAGCTCCTGTGCTTTCTTTTTTAAATCATAAAGTGTCTGCATAGCTTCAATCGGCGTCAGCGTATTGACATCCACTGTTTTTAATATTTCAAGTATTTCCTGCTTGCCGTTTGCAGTGAAATTATACTGGATATCATTTTCCTCTTCCTCAATAATGCTGTCCTCAGCCTTGAATTCAATCTGAACAGCATTGGACTCCAGCTCCCTGAGGATAACCTTAGCGCGCTTAACCACACTGTCAGGCACACCGGCAAGCTTTGCTACCTCTATACCAAAGCTCTGGTCCGCACCGCCGATAACAATACGGCGTAAAAAGGTAATATCGTCACCGCGTTTCTTGACTGCGATTGAGTAATTCTTAACGCCGTCAATCATACCCTCCATTGCAGTAAGCTCGTGATAGTGTGTTGCAAAAAGTGATTTTGCACCAAGACTCTTTTTCTTGCAGACAAATTCAAGCACTGCCCTTGCAATGCTCATACCGTCAAAGGTTGATGTACCTCTGCCGATTTCATCCAGAATGATGAGCGATGATGAAGTGGCATTTTTAAGGATTGTTGCTACCTCATTCATCTCAACCATAAAGGTTGACTGACCTGTAGCAAGATCGTCACTTGCGCCAACTCGTGTAAAGATTGCATCAACAATACCAATCTTAGCACTCTTTGCAGGAACAAAGGAGCCTATCTGCGCAAGCAGTGTAATCAGTGCAATCTGACGCATGTATGTAGATTTACCTGCCATATTAGGTCCTGTGATAATTGCACATCTGTTATCCTCTTTATCAAGGATTGTATCGTTAGGAACAAACGGTGCGTCTTCAAGCAGTGCCTCAACAACAGGATGCCTGCCGTCCTTTATATCGATTACACCGTCATTTGATATAATCGGACAAACGTAATTATTATTAACAGCAACCTGTGCCAGAGCAGCAAGAACATCCAGCACCGCAAGGCTTTTCGCCGTATGCTGCAATCGCTGAATTTCGCCTGCAACCGTATTGCGTATTGCCGCAAATACCTCATATTCAAGTGCAACGCTTCTGTCCTTAGCACCGATAATCCTGCCCTCAAGCTCTTTAAGCTCCTGCGTGATAAAACGTTCGCAGTTTGTCAGGGTCTGCTTTCTTATGTAGGTTTCGGGCACCATTTCCTTATAAGAATTTGACACCTCAATATAGTAGCCGAATACTCTGTTGTAACCGACCTTTAGCTTAGGAATACCTGTTATCTCTCGCTGCTCATTTTCAATGGATGCAATCACGCCTGCACCGTCAGTCATTATAGCTTTGAGCGAGTCAACCTCTTCATTATAGCCTGCTTTAATCAGTCCGCCTTCACGAACGGAAAACGGAGGCTCGTCCACAATTGCATTTTCAATAAGAGAACGTACATCCTCGAGCAAATCAATACCGTTATAAATATCCTTTAACAGTGCTGAGGAGGAAAATGAAAGTGTTTTCTTAATTTCAGGCAGCTTTTCAATGGTGTACTGAAGTGACTTAAGCTCTTTTGCATTCGCTGTACCGTAAACGATACGGGTCATCAATCTTTCAATATCATTGACACCTGTCAGTGATTCACGTATATCATCACGCATCATCGGACTGTCAACCAGCTCGCCCACTGCGTTCTGTCTTTTAACGATTTTCGGAATGGACATAAGCGGACGTTCAATCCAGGATTTAATCATTCGTTTGCCCATTGCTGTCTTTGTTTTGTCAATCACCCACAAAAGCGAATGCTTTTTGTCGCCTGTCATCATAGACTTTGTCAGCTCAAGATTTCTCCTTGCACTGATATCGAGATTCATATACTGCTCTTCATCATAAAAATCAATTTCGGAAGGCACTTCAATCTCATTCTTTTTCTGGGTTTCTTTAAGGTAACCTATAACCGCACCCAGAGCACAGACAGCCGATTTGCTGTGGCCGATTCCCAGTGAGGAAATTTCATCCTTTTTCAGCGTTTCAATAATCAGTGATGTGGCATTATCAAAATCGAATTTATCATCGTCAAACACCTCAACCCCTGCATTAAGCCTTTTGGCAAAGCTTTCAAGCTGATGATAGTCCAGCGATTTGGAATTGATAATAATCTCCTTTGGTGCGTATGTTGAAAGCTGATTAACCAGCTTGTTCTCCACATCGTCACCTGCTAACACAGTGATATGGAATTCACCTGTGGAAACATCAGCAAAGCAGATTCCCATATCCTTGTTACCGGTAAATATGGAACAAAGATAGTTATTTACTCCGTCCTCAAGCATATTGCTTTCAATAACGGTACCGGGTGTGATGATTCTTATGACATCTCTTTTAACTAAGCCTTTAACGGTTGCTGGATCCTCCATCTGCTCACAGATTGCAACCTTGTAGCCGCGTGACACAAGCTTTGCAATATAGCTGTCAGCACTGTGAAACGGCACACCGCACATTGGTGCACGCTCCTCCTGACCGCAGTCACGCCCTGTAAGAACAAGATCCAGCTCCTGCGACGCAATCTTAGCATCTTCAAAAAACATCTCATAAAAATCACCAAGACGGAAGAACAGAATGGCATCATTATACTGAGCTTTTATCTGAAAATACTGCACCATCATCGGCGACAGCTTAGTACCCTTATTTCCCATTTGTTCTTCCTCTTTCTCCAGTGATTCGTTATAGTTAAAACTATATAAATAAAAGTGCAATTACTTAATTAATTGCTAATGCGGTAATTTTTTGTAGGCAAGGCAAAAAGGGTGACGCTGTACAAAGGTACTGCGAACCCTTTTTAACGCAGCATACGAAAAAATGAACCATTAATGGCATCCGCCGCAAGTGCAGCAGTCGTGTGTACAGTTCTCCTGTGGCAATTCGCAGGTTTCTGCATCCTGACCGTCAAAGAAAAGACCGATCATACCGCTGATATACTGAGCCATCTGCTCCATTTCAGCAGCTGCTGCAGAATACTTCTGCATATTTTCGCCTTCCATAATCTCAGCATACAGCTTCTGATACTCTTCCTGAAGCTCTGCAATTCTTTCCTGTGATGCCTCTTCACCCTTTTCAGCCTCCTGCTGATATTTGAGTGAAAGGAGCTGCATCTCCTGCATCTGCTGCTGGAGCTTCTCATCACCGTCATTTGCCTTAGCTGCAGCCTGAAGTGCAATAAAACGCTCATCCTTCTGAATTTCCTTACCTAATTCCCTGAGTGCTGATTCAATACTCATACTTCTTTCTCCTTTACAATTTCTCCCCTCATAACAAAGGTCAGAGGTTCGATTACTTTAATATTTTGAAAAGTTCCGATCAGACTTTCGTCACCCTCAAATTCTATAATCAGGTTGCCGTCATTTCTGGCCGCAACATAATTATCATCCAGCTTACCCTTACCGTAAACATAGCACTTGAAAACTTTTCCCTTATGAAGTGCCATCTGCTCTGCACTGATTCTCTCCTGCAAATCGGTCAGCTCCTTGAACCATTTTGATTTTTCCTCTGCAGGAACAGGGTCATCCATCTCCGCTGCCGGAGTACCCTTTCGCGGTGAGTAGATAAAGGTAAATAACGAGGTTGCCTTAACCTCCTCAACAAGTGAAAGTGTTTCCTTAAACTCTTCATAGGTTTCACCCGGAAATCCCACAATAATATCACTTGTGATTGAAAGCTCATCACCCATAAGCTTTTTAGCATAATGGATAAGCTCAAGGTACTGCTCTCTTGTATAATGCCTGTTCATTGCTTTAAGCACTCTGTTGCTGCCGCTCTGGAACGGAAGATGCAGATGCTGTGCAACCTTATCACAGGATGCCATCGTTTCAATAAGCTCTTTGGTACAATCCTTCGGATGGCTTGTCATAAAGCGGATTCTGAAGTCACCCTCAACGCAGTTAAGTTCCCGTAAAAGCTCGGCAAAGGTCACCTGCGGAATTAAGTCCTTGCCGTAGGAATTCACATTCTGTCCGAGCAGAGTGATTTCCTTATAGCCCTGTGCGACAAGCTCCCTGAATTCATTGATAACATCTGCTTTCTCACGGCTTCTTTCCCTGCCGCGCACATACGGAACAATACAGTATGAGCAGAAGTTGTTACAGCCATACATAATCGGCAACCATGCCTTAGCATCATTATCACGTTTAACAGGAATTCCTTCCGCAATCGCACCGTCCATATCCGGAATTTCAAAAACTCTTTTGCGTCCCATCAGGGCTCTGTACAACAGCTCAGGCAGACAGTGAATAACGTGTGTACCAAACACCAAATCCACAAACGGATAGGACTGCTTTATCTTATCCGCAATATGCTTTTGCTGCATCATACATCCGCAAAGGGCAATCACGGCATCCGGATTTTCACGCTTATAGCTTTTAAGTGAGCCCACATTGCCGAATACCCTGTCCTCAGCATGCTCTCTTACAGCACAGGTATTGAAAAGAATCAGCTTTGCCTCAAGGCGGTTATCCGTAAAGGAATAACCCATAAGCTCCAGCATACCCTTGATTCTTTCACTGTCAGCCACATTCTGCTGACAACCGTAGGTGATTACGCAGGCCTTTGGCTTTTCATCATATCTTGCAGAAATAACAGAGCTTACCCGCTGCAAAAACTGTTTTTGCTTGCTAAGCTCTTTCTCACTTACAACTGCTGTTTTTCTTGCACCTTCACCCATTTGCTCACCTCTGACCATACCTATTCATTATACGGAAAATATTATATCAAAATAGAATTATATAATCAATATATAAATATAAATAAAATAATAAATAATATATAGGAATTTATTAACATAATAAACAGAAATATTGATTTTTACGATTAAAAATGATAAAATTATGTCGTTTTATATAAGTTAGATGAGGAATACTTTTTTAATTATCCGATTAAAAAATGAACAGGTGATTTTTATGTTAGATAAAAGGGGTGCAGGTGTTCTTCTGCACATCAGCTCAATGCCGTCTCCATACGGCGTAGGCGTGTTTGACAAAAACGTGAGAGAATTTATTGATACTATTGCCAATATGGGCTTTACATACTGGCAGGTGCTTCCATTCAATCCCCTTGACGAAGCCAATTCGCCCTACTGCTCGCCGTCAGCTTTCGCCGGTAATTATCTTTTTATTGACCCTGAGGGGCTTAAGGATATGGGACTTATCAGCGAGGACGATGTAAAGCAGAATATCTTTACAGGATCACCATATACTGCTGAATACGAGTTCGCCGCTGAGAAAAGACTTGAAACACTGAAAAAAGCTTTTTTAAACATTGATGATGAGCTGGCAAAAAGCATCAAAAAGTTTGAGATTGAAAATGCTTGGCTGACAGACTACAGCATTTTTATGGCTGTGAAAGAGGCAGAGGGAATGAAGGCATGGTGGGAGTGGAGCAGTGAACACGCTCACTATTTTGAATGTATAAAAAATGTCTATTCCTACGAAGAATCAGCCTCATTCTGGAAATTTGTTCAGTACATTTTTTATAAACAATGGTTTGAGCTTAAGGAATATGCAAATAAAAAAGGTGTTGCCGTTATAGGTGATATGCCGATTTATGTAGCAATGGACAGTGTTGACGTATGGTCAAATCTGCCGATGTTCCTTATTGATGAAAAAACGTTAAAGGTTGAAAAGGTTGCAGGTGTTCCGCCTGATTATTTCAGCGAGGACGGACAGCTCTGGGGCAATCCGATTTACGACTGGAAAGCAATGGAAAAGGACAATTTTTCCTGGTGGATATCACGTCTTGAAAACGCTCTGAAAATCTATGATACTGTAAGGATTGACCATTTCAGAGCCTTTGCATCATACTGGGCTGTTCCTGCCGATTCCCCTACTGCTAAGGTTGGCGAATGGATTGACGGACCGAAAATGAAGCTCTTTGACAAGGTGTTTGAGACTTTTCCAAATGCACCGATTATTGCCGAAGATCTGGGTGTTTTCGGTGAAGATGTTGTCAGACTTTTAGAGGACACAGGTTTTCCGGGAATGAAGGTTGTACAGTTCGGATTTGACCCGAACTCAGACTCCTCCCATATGCCGCACAACGCTGTACCGAACAGTATAAATTATGTGGGCACACACGACAACAACACCCTTCTCGGCTGGCTTTGGGAGGCAAGTGAGGACGAACGCCGCTTTGCCCTTGATTATTCAGGCTTTGTCGGTGACAACTGGGGCGAGGGCGGTTATTACAGTCCCTCCTGCCGAAAGGTTATTGAAACCGTCTGGAAAAGTGCATCCAATGTGGCAATTATAGCACTGCAGGATATGTGCGGATTTGGCTCCGATGCAAGGATGAATATACCGGGAGTACCTGAGAAAAACTGGCGATTCCGCACCACAATGGATACCATAAGAAATATGGATAAGGATTACTTTAAAAAAATCAATTCACTCTACAGAAGAATGTATCCGGTGTTTGATAAATAAAGCATAAAAACAGCACGGTCAATTTTAATTTGACCGTGCTGTTTTTATTAATATCCCCAATCCAGTAATTTCCATTCATTGTTTTCATCTTTTACAACAATCCAGTGCCATCCATCATATACCGAATCCGGATTAAAACCTTCGCTCAACGCCGAACCTGACGTCTTGAAAGAAGATTCAAATACAACGCAATGGGCGTATTCCATGCTGATAAAACTTCCGCAATAATTTTCAGGATTCGGTGTACTTTCGTCACAGCAGTATGAAATGGCATAAACTTTTTTCACTGAATCCCAGCTTGAGATTTCTTCAAGAATAACAGCTGCCGCCGCCTGTAACTCCTCTTGCGAATACGCTTCAGATGAGCCTAAATTAATCTTAACATCTGCGATATTACTTTTTGTAAGATGAACTGAACGTCCGATTATTATAACCGCTATAAGTAAAAATGTAATCGCAAAAAATAAAACACCGAATTTTACAAACTGTTTTCGTTTCATAGATATCCCTCCGATTAAATATTAGCAAATCTTACGAATATGCACAAGGAATTGTCAGAGGAAGAATTCTACTTAACGTGGAATAATGATTGTTTAGAGAACGATAAAGCACCCTCTAAACACGTTATTTGCTCACAATACGTATTGTTTTATCGTAGGGGCGGATTCAATATCCGCCCAAATTATTTTTCATATTGTGGGACGATATGGAATCGTCCCCTACAGAATATCAATAACATTATTGATAAACTAAACAATGATTTATATAACAAAAAAGCAGGCTTACGCCTGCTTTTTTTAACTTTCTTCAGTTGTTTCTGTTGGATTACAGCAAGAGCATCCGCTGTTATTATCCCTGCTTACAGGGAAAAATTCATCCACAGGGAAATCAATGGACTGGAAGGTTTCACAAGGATTTGATGTGTTGCAGTTGCACTCTCTGTCAGGCACACAATAATCGTATGCAGGGATAAGTATCTGCGCGTCTCTTTCCATCTGAACAATTGAGAATAGTCCAAGAGTAACAAGAATAGCCTTTGATGCACCGCAGGACGGCATGGTATCCTCCACTGAATTCAGTATAGACTGAGGGAAGGAAGAACAGACTGAAACATTGCAGTCACAGCAATCACAGATATCCGTTGCAAGGATAACCGGATCAACTGCCTGCACCTTAGCTGCAGGATTTGTATACTGCGGAGCAACAGGACAGTCAAGTGCCTCACTGCAAGGATTTGATACAAATACCTTTACATCTCCGTCACTGCCGTAAAGAATGCATTTCTTATTAAACTGAGCAAATCCGATTGCTACCTGCGGAGTAGTGCAGGGTGCTGCATAGGTATCAAAGCAAAGCTTGAAATAGAAGGTTATATCAACACTGTAAAAGCCCCTGTTGAAAGGAACCTCCTCCACATCAATGCTTACTTCCTCAATGCAGCAATCACGTGTTTTTACTGTAACAGCTTCATCAATCAGCCGCTGGCTGCGTGAGAAAAATGTAACCCTTAAATCTTCTAAGCAGTCCTTGCTCACACAGCTGTCAAAAATACGCTTGGTGTCAATACAAACTGCCTCATTTATTCGTCTTTCACCTGTATCAAGGATAGGATTATCAGGCATAACAAAACTCCTTCACAAAATATTGAAATGGGGCGGCAAATGATTAAATAAATATTTTATCTGCTGCCTTTAACTTCAGTATCATTCTATGAAGGAGTTTTTGAAATGTTAATATAAAATTTTATTTTTTTCGGTTAATCAGCGATGATTTCATTCACGCTCATATGGGCAATATGAGATGCATACGTATCCTGATTATCAAATTTATCATTGCCGCTGTTTGTGAGGGAAATGGTATTGCTGCCCTTTTTCAGATCCACATAGCAGGTAACGGTTTTATATGTGTTCCAGCTATACGTATTCCTGCAATACACATCCTGTGATTTACCGCCTGCAGTAACCGTCACATACCTTTCAATCAGGTCAACATTATAGTCATGCTTACCGCCCTCATCGTTATTGGCGTATAAAATTGTGAGTGCATAAGTGCCTGCTTTATCAACCTTTACATTAAAATCTGCCCTGCCTGTCCGACAGGAAATGCCATCAATATAATTGATTTCGGAATTCTTTTTATCCGACTGAATCGACGCACCGCCTGAAAGTGCAGCACCTCTGACATCAAGCTCAATCGCTTTGTTTGATTCGGAAAGCTCGGTCACAACAATTCCGCTTCGTTCATTGCTCTCAACATCAATATAGTTTAGACCTCTCATAAGGTAAACCGTGTTGTGTCCGTTCTTAAAGTTTACACGGACATTATTTATCCTTGCAGGTGATTCATCGGAATAAACATCATAATAACCATCCTCAGGTGCAACAACAAGATAGGATTGATTGCTGTCATTCGTCCTGTCTGCATCGTCAAGAACAGCAAGCTCATCACTTTGAGCAGACGTTGAAACCAGCAGCGAATCCAGTACAATTGTACCTTTATCATGCTTAAAACTGATTGTGTGCTCACCCTTTGTCAGCTCGCGCGAAACAGTTATACAATCCGTATATTCACTTTTAATTGTATCGGAAAAGGACATCACCGTCTCCTTGCCATCAATACTCATAACGGACGTTGAATCTGTTCTGTCGTCAGGATTCTGCCTGCCGTCCTCATCATACTCACCGTCATTTGAATTACCGTAAATGATATCAAGATTATATGTACCGTCTTCCGGAACAGTAAAATCAAGCGAAACACCGTCTCCTGCCTTTTCCATTCCGCCGACCATTCCGTCCTTTTCACCTGTTGTGGCATAAGCACTGCTATAAGTATAAGCACCGCCCAAAAGCTCGCCCTCTTCAAACTCATGGCGTTCAATGAAATGACGATTGACATAGTCCTCCTGAACTCTTCCTGACTTTTCAGGTATTGGTACAATTGTAATATGATATGCACTGGATTCATCCATATCATTCATATCTATTTTAATAGTATCCTCAGCATCTATGTAATATTCGCTCTTCACGACAGGCGAATTTACAACACCTGAAATACCCTTGTAAACAACCTCTTCTGTTTTTATTGCAAGTCTGTATCCGGACTTGAACAGTCCTGTATCGGAAAGATTTTTCAGCTTGACAACGGCTGAGCCGTCACGTCCTCCGCAAATAATTTCAATCTTATCCTCTGCATCATTCATTGTGACAAGACCCATAAAACCTTTGGAGGAAAAATCAGCCTCCCCCTTAAGTGCCTTGCCTAAATTGGATTTGAACAAATCCTGATAGCTGATATCGACAGTCTGTCCCTCCATATCAGTATACCAGCGATAAAGCCACCAGTTTGAGTTAGGGCAATTATCATCAGCCGCAACATCACACAGATTATTTGCGAGTCTCCAGTAAGCGATATCCGCATACACCTTGCTTGTTTCAATCTGAGTTATATACTGGAGCATTCTGCCGGGCATACCATTGTCCTGCATTCTGCCGTATTCCGTTACAATGATCGGCAGCTCCTCTATACCGAGTTCTGTTTCAAGCCCACGATAATCTTCAACGTGACCCTGCCAATGATATATTGAACTGTCATTCAGCTCGTGATAAATCATAACCTCAGGAACACAGGAGTTTTCTGTGCAAAAGGTTATAAAATTTCTGATTTCGTTCTTATCATAGTCACAGAAACCGGGACCGCCTATAAGTGCATTCGGATTGATTGACTTAACAAAATCATAGGTTATCTTCCACGCGTCAAAGAAATTCTTTTCTCCGACTGCATTATAATCACCGTAAACACCGTACTGGCTGTCGGAACTCTCTTTCGTTTCTCCGAACCAGACACCATTATCACATTCGTTATAAATACAGTAAACAATCTTATCACAGTAAGGAGCACCTGATAAATCGTTCACCGCTTTCTCAACCTTAGGCAGATAATCATTTTCTAAAAACTTCTTCCAATCGTATTTCCCAACACTTCGCTGCTTTTCAATACTGTCATGCTCATAATACCACGTGGAATATGCATCCTGTAAATAAACCACGATATAATCGGTATTATCAAGCTGTGAATATACGTGCGAAATGTCACCGACAGGGTGCTGAAGTCCGCCTTCCACCTTTTGCGACACGGTGGAAATATCAATACTTTCCGTCATATTCTCTGACGGAACACCCTTTTCGGCAAGACCGTAAAGATAGCCTGAAGCACCTGTTGTCACCGCACCTGTTTTTACACTCATATCAGCTGTAAGACTCGGCGTATAAAAAATCGCAAAACCGCCGATACACATACCAATCAAAAACACAAGACAAATAACAATGGAAAGAATTATTTTCAGAAAATTTTTCATATCATTATCCCTTTAAAAAGCACAGCTTCAAAGCCTTAGGATCAATCTTAAAATTAACCTCATTATAATCAAAGTTTTCTCCGTCACAATTGCCGAGCAATGCTTCTCCGTCCACAGACCATATACGTCCGCTCTTTATGTAGCCTGAATCAATCTGCTTGATTTCATCAATCTTGCCCGCACTGTACTTAGGAATAAGCGGAGGTGCCTGCATCAGCTTAATAGGGTGACAGAGTGCATAATCAAGCAGTCCGTCATCAAGCTTGGAATCAGGTGCAGGACAAAAGCCGCCGCCATAATAGCTTGCATTGCATATTGCGAAAAGTGTGTAATCAAGAGGTTCGTGCTGAATTTTATATTCCCTGCCCTCTTTATCAATACAGTTCAGATCAACATTTATCTTATAATCAAGAGAGCTGCAAAGCACCGGAACAATGGCGAGATTATATGCCTGGTGTCCGATAGCGGGGAATTTTCCGGCAATTTTTCTGCCGAGTGTTTCCACCTTAGTATCAAGTCCATAGCTCATAACATTGATACATTTTTCGCCATTATAATCAATAAGATCTATCGGCTTTACATCATATCGGATATTGCCGTTATAAAAGCCGAATGCTTTTATTACATTTTCTACATTAATCTTTTTCGTGCCGTAAATTTTCTTGGCAAAATCGTTGCCTGTTCCCAAAGGAAGAATGAGCATAGGGGTATCCGTATGAGCAAGTCCGTTGGCAATTTCATGCACAGTACCATCGCCGCCGCAGGATACGATAACGCAATCCTTTCCGTATTTTTCAGCATAACGATGTGCTATATCCTTTGCATCCCCCTTGCATGCAGTCTCCTCAAGAATCATATCATCCTCAATCAGACGGAATGTTGATTTGATTCTTGAAAACAATCTTTGCTTATCATCATTTCCTGCAATTGGATTTATCACAAATATATACTTCACTTTAACTACTCCTCTTTATGAAAAACAATTAAATTACTCTTGTACCGCCCACCGGTCTGATAATCAGAATATGGCAGGAGCCCTCTCCGAATACGTCGTCCATTGTCTTTCTGTATTCTTCAAGACAATCATTCGGAACAAATGCCTGAATTGTACCTGCAAAACCGCCGCCGTGCACTCTCCATGCACCCTTGCCCTCAAGCAGCTGCTGACTGAGACAAAGTGCCAGTGAAAGCTTCTGCTCAGTCGGATTATTCGGTGTGAACACATTCTGATTATATAAGAATGAAGAAAAGCCTGACTTGGTTATAACCTGCTTGAAAGCATCAAAATCATTGCTTTCAAGTGCTGAAATCGCTTTTTCAACTCTTGTGTTTTCATTGTAGAAATGAACTGCACGGAGAATTGCACGGTCATTCACCTTGCCTGTAAGTTCAGGAATGGCACGGAAAAATGCATCAGAAGAAATTTCCCTGAGTACATTTTTACCAAGTGCCTTTGCAACGGTTTCCATCTCACCGCGAACAGCAGCATAATCATCTGTCAAATCACTGTGATTACCGTGCGTATCCACAATACAGAGACTGTAGCCTGACTGTGCAAAATCAAAGTCTACCTTTTTAATAACCGGATTTTCAGTGCTTTCAAAATCAATTGTAACAAATGTTCCGACTGATGATGCCATCTGGTCAAGCAGACCTGACGGCTTGCCGAAGAATACATTTTCACTGTACTGTGCAGTCTTTGCGATTGTAACTGCATCAATATTTCCATCATTATAAAGATGAGAAAGAACCGTACCTAAAAGCACCTCAAAGGCTGCTGATGAGGAAAGTCCTGAACCACCCATAACATCACTGGTTGTACAAGCATCAAAGCCGCCGATTTTATAGCCGTTATTCTTAAGACCTGCTGCCACACCCTTAATCATAGATGCTGATTTGCCGTACATACCTTCAGAAGGTGTAAGGTCAGATATATCAACCGTATTTAATGAATGACCCTCTGATTTTTCATTAATCACATTATCATCGTTTTTAGCAGCAACCGCAATGGCATCCAGATTGATTGATGCCGCCAGAACCTTACCATTGTTATGGTCAGTATGATTACCGCAAATCTCCGTTCGGCCGGGAGCACTTAATACCATAACATCCCTGTCATCTCCAAAAAGCTCAATGAACTTTTTGATTGTTTTTATGTAGCGTGGTTTCTGCATCTCAACAGCAGAATCGGTAACGTATACCTTTTTTAAAGCAATGTCCGCACCACCACTCTGAATTGTTGCAATAAGTTCACTTGGTTTCATCTTTTTATCTCCTTATAAAACAATTTTATATTTTTCTTTTTCAGAATAAATCAGAAGCGTCTGATTCATCTGCTTTGATTTTCTTCCGTAAAAAACATTAAAGGTGATAACCGACACACCTGTAAATGCCACAATAATCATCAGAAGCACAATAAACTGTACTGAAAATGGGTTGTAAATTGCCGAGCCGATTTTCGTATAAATAAACAGTCTTGGTGCAAAACCCAGAATACTCAGACAGGTATAATAAACAAAATCATACTTCATTGAGCCGTAATACTTTGACACCATTCCAAGCGGTATGGACGGCACAAGCCTTGATACAAAAAGCACATACGGATTGCCTGTTCCCTTGAACTGAATCCAGTCCCTTACAAAGTGAAGCTGTTTTATGCCGAGAATCATTCCGGTCCAGCCGCCTCCGATAAACTTTCCCTCCACATATTTCACCGAGAAAAAGAATACACAAAAGACAAGATTAATGATAACCGCCTGGGTTATCGGAAAAACGATACCGGAAATCACACACAGAAATCCCATTGGAATAGGCAACTGACACTTGGCAATATAAAGTGCAAATATACAAAGTATAATTTCCGTGTTTGATTCCAGATTTACGATTGCATCATCAATCTGCTCAAGCCAGCTGATGAGTGTGTCAAAACGTATTTCAAGTCTTGCATGATTATAAAGTACTATGGACAGAAAAATCAGCAAGCCTGTCATAACAAGCACAATGATACCGGATATTAAATTTGTCTGATGGCGTTTTTGCTGTTTCACAAAGTCATCTCCAAATTAGTTATTTCAGCCAAACAGGAGCCGAATAAAATAAGTTTTAATAATCTTTTTTGTTCGCTGCTGTTTGTGGTTACTTGCATTCAAAATAGTTGCCCAGAAATTCGAATTCAGGCAGCTCATCATAAAGAGCACAAATCAAATCAAGTGTGGATTTATCCTTTACAGATCCCATTACATCAACATAAAAATAGTAATCAAAATCTGCATTTTCAATCGGTCTTGACTCAAGCTTTGTCAGGTTGAGTCCTGCCATAGAAAATCTGCCAAGAACTCTGTAGAGCGAGCCTGTTGTATGCGGAGCTGAGAAAATCAGAGAAATTTTATCTGCATCCTCACCGATTACAAGCTCCTTTGAAATCACAATAAATCTTGTTCTGTTATTATTATTATTCTGAACATTTCGTTTTAAAATCTTTAATCCGTATTTTTTTGCTGCGAGTTCCGAACAGATTACAGCAATATTATTTTTACTGCTTTTAGCGACAAATTCTGCAGCAGCAGCCGTATTAGAAAAGTTAACACCTGTAAAATCAAAGCTCTTAAGAAAATTGTTGCACTGTGACAAAGCCTGAGGGTGAGAATAAACATCCGTTATATCCTCATACTTTGTATCTGCTTTAGCACAAAGGCAATGCTCAATTTTCAAATCATATGCACCGACAACATAAAATCTGTATTTCATTATAAGGTCGTAGGATTCGTGCACAGAGCCTGCTGTTGAATTTTCAACAGGAATCACGCCATACTTAGCCTCACCCTTATTTACTGCCTCAAAGACATCCTCAAACTGCTTATAAAACCTGACAGGTGAATCAGGGAATAAGGTATTCGCAGTAACGCCACTGTATGCACCCTCAACACCCTGACATGCCACACTTTCACCATTGGCAGTGAGTTTACCTGAAGATTTTGCACCTTCTATAGTATCTCTAAGCTTTTTTCCGCCGCCGATTATTTTGTGCTGCAAGGCTCTGGAAGCATCCATTGTGGCTGAAAATACAGTTTTAATTGTATCGCCCTGCGCACCGCATTTCGCGGCAACATTATCCAGTATCTGCTGTTCTCTTTCAGCGTTTAATACAGGTATACCCCTTTCAACCTTATATCTGGCAACCTGCTCTGATATGCTCATCCTTTTTAAAAGAAGAGGAATCAGCTGTTCATCAATTTCATCAATTTCTTTTCTGAGATCTAATAAATCCATTATCTAATTATATCCTTTTTATTTTCATTACATCATCAAATCAAGCAAAGCAAAGGCAACTGCCGCCTCAACCACAGGCACTGCACGAGGTACGATACAAGGATCGTGACGACCCTTGATTATCAGTGTTTCCTCCTCCATCGTCTGTAGGTTTACGCTCTGCTGCGGCTGCGAAATAGACGGAGTAGGCTTAATAGCTACGCTGAGCACCAGAGGAGCACCGCTGGTCATACCGCCGAGCACACCTCCGTTATGATTTGTCTTAAGTGCCACCTCACCGTTTTTAATGCAGTAAGCATCATTCGCCTGAGAGCCTGTCATTTCAGCAAAATCAAAGCCTGCACCGAACGCAACACCCTTTACGGCAGGAATACCGAAAAGCATTGACGCAAGGTGACTTTCAACCGTTGAAAAAATATTTGCACCGATACCAACAGGAATTCCCACTGCGGCACATTCAATCACACCGCCGACGCTGTCCTGTTCAAGCCTTGCACATTCAATTGCTGCTCTCATCTTTTCCTGCGCTTCGGCCGATATTGTTGAAAAGGATACAGAGGAAAGACTTTTAAGAAGCTCTGCTGAAATATCATTTTTATCAAACATATCGTCACATACATCCGCAATCTGAGCAATATGTGCACCTACGGTAATACCCTTTTGCTCAAGTATCTGCTTTGCAACCGCACCTGCAAAAACCAGTGGCGCAGTAAGCCTGCCGCTGAAATGACCGCCGCCGCGTATATCATTATTGCCGCTGTATTTCACATAAGCAGGATAATCACTGTGTGACGGACGCGGTACTGTCATCAGATTTGAATAGTCACCGCTTTTCGTATTTGTATTCTCAATCACCATTGCAAGCGGTGCACCTGTTGTTACATTATCAAGCACACCTGAAATGATATTCGGTATATCCTTTTCAAGTCGCGGAGTAGCTGACCTGTCCTTGCCCGGAGCACGTCTTGACATATCCACATATATTTTATCCATATCAAGCTCAACGCCTGCCGGAAGTCCGTCAATCACACAGCCTATCGCTTTTCCGTGACTTTCACCGAATATGGAGAGTTTGATATTTTTACCAAATTCAGAGGACATCTGCCTTACCTCCAATACTGTTATAATCTTCAAAAAATGAGGGATAGGATTTATTTATACTGTTTGCATCATCAATCACGGTTTCACCATCAAGAAAAAGTCCTGCAATAGAAAATGCCATAACAATTCTGTGATCATTATATCCCTTGAGCTCAGCACTATGAAGCTCTTTTCCGCCGTTGATAATCATTCCGTCCTCAGTTTCAGTAACATCTGCACCGATTAACTTAAGATTTTCCACGACGCTTTCAATCCTGTCAGATTCCTTATATCTTAATCTCCCAGCACCCTTAATCACGGTCTGCCCCTCAGAAAATGCAGCAAGCACTGAAAGAATCGGAACCAAATCGGGAATATCTGTTGCATCCACAACAGTACCCTTAAGTGCACTTTTAACACATCTGACACTGTCTTCATTTATCTTAAATTTTGCACCAAAGGCTTCAAGCACATCCAGTATACCCTTGTCACCCTGAGTGGTATTCATATCCAGTCCGCCGACTGTCACATCACCGTTTATTGCACCTGCAACAAGAAAAAATGCAGCCTGTGACCAATCGCCCTCAACTGTATAATCCATTTTATGAAAGCTCTGACCGCCGTGAATGAGATAACCAAAATCAGTCTCCGTAACCTTGACTCCGAAATCATTCATTACTTTAACCGTCATATCCACATACGGCTTTGACTGTAAAGGCGTTGTCAGTATAATTGCACTGTCACCGTCCAGATTTGCCAATGCAAGGAGAAGACCTGTTATATACTGACTGCTTACATCTCCTGCAACCTCATAGCTGCCGTTTTTCAGTTTACCTGAAATAGTCAGCGGCAAGCCGCCGCCGCTTTCAACAGCAACATTGTGCATCGGCAAAAGTTCAAGATATTCCCCAATCGGTCTTTGAGGTAATCTGCCCTCACCGACAAAGGTAACCTTCTTTCCAAGTGATGCAGCGACAGGGATCATAAAACGCAGTGTTGAACCGCTTTCTATACAATTCAAAACGCTCTCGCCATTTTGCAGAGCCTTGATAATTCCCACTGTAGCCTGCATATCCTTTGAATCAATAATAGGCTTAACTGTACCTCCCCCTGCAAGGAAAGAGCAAATCAGTGCCCTGTGAGCGGCGGATTTTGACGGAGGAATTACAACTCTGCCGTTCAGTGCTGAACCATTTATTTTTACAATACTCATCTTATTTATAATTATACTCCGAAAACTTTTGCTATATCTGAATTATCAATAGGTTTAATAAAACTGTCGCCGATTTTATTAAGCATTACAAACTTTATACCCTTGCCTGTTCTTTTTTTATCTGCACTCATCGCTGAAACAATCTCTGCCACGCTGTGCGTATCTTCAGTTTTAAGATTATACTTTTCAAGGACAGATATAATCTTCTCTGCAGTTCCGCTTTCGGTAATACCCATTGACTCACCAACACGACTTATCATAACCATACCGATTCCAACAGCCTCACCGTGACTTACCGTTTCAAAATTCCAAAGCTTTTCAATAGCGTGACCGCAGGTGTGACCGAAATTAAGAAGAGCTCTTTCTCCGTGCTCCTTTTCATCATTCTCTACTACCTGACGCTTGATATCAAGGCAATCATAAATAACATCATCAATACTCTCCCTGATATCCTCTTCAGCCAGCTTATCAAAAAGTGCACGAGATTTTATACAGCCGTACTTAATAACCTCTCCCATTCCGTCTGAAAAGAAATGGGCCGGCAGCGTATCCAGTACTTTTGAATCAATAATAACGAGACTTGGCTGATGAAATGCCCCGCAAAGATTCTTACCCTGAGGAAGGTCAACACCTGTTTTACCTCCTACGGAAGAATCTACCTGTGAAAGCAGTGTTGTAGGTATCTGAACAAACTGAATACCCCTTAGATATATTGCAGCAGCAAAGCCTGCCATATCACCGCAGACACCTCCGCCGAGTGCAACGACGCCATCCTCTCTTGTAAGACCATTCTCTGCCATAAACTCAACCATATCAATTATGGTTGCAGTGTTCTTCGAAGCCTCGCCTGCTTTGAAAATGTATGTATTTACGTCATAACCCTCAGCAACAAGCAATGCCTTTACCTTGTTACCATATAGTGTATTAACATTTGTATCACTGATAAGACAGATTTTCTTACCCTTTAAGACCGTCTTTATAAGTTCGCCTGATTTATCAAGGAGTCCTTTTTCAATCAAAATATCATATCCGCTGTTTACATGAACAGTAAGCTTTTTCATTATCCGATTTCTTCCTTTATCTTATTTCCCTTTTCCATTAAATCGTGAAGTGAGGAAGCATCCTCATTAACTATGCTGTACTTGAATTTCATAAGATTTGATACAAGATCATCAATCTCACGTACCAGTGCGCCCTTATTATCAATAAACAGCTCCGTCCACATATCAGCATTGATCCTTGCAACCCTGCTGACATCACGATAGCTTCCTGCAGAATATCCTGCATGATAAGGAGCTAAAGGTGAAAGCACATATGAGCACGCCAGCACATGTGCAATCTGTGATGTAAAAGCAATCATTTCATCATGATGCTCAGGAGTCGTTACAACTGTGCGCGCAAATCCCATTTCCTGCGCAAGACCGACTAAAGCGTCTGTCTTGCTTCTCGGAGTATCCTCATATGGCGTACAAATAAATGATGCATTATCAAAAAGTGTATCAAGCGAGTTATCATATCCACTGACCTCTCGTCCTGCCATCGGATGAGCACCAATATAGTAAAAATCAAAGTTTTCCTTTTCGAGCTTACGGCATATTTTTGTCTTGATACCACAGGAATCCGTAACAATACTATGCTTTTTAAATAAATCCCTATTATCAAGAACAAATGGAATGATTGCCTGAGGATAGAAGTTAATGATAGTTATATCTGCCTGAGGAATAAGTTCATCCAAAGTTCCGCTTTTATCAATAACACCGTCACTGAGCGCTCTCGCAGTAACGGATTCTGTTCTGTTCCAGCCAAGAACCGTATGTGAAGTATTCTTTTTTAAAGTTTTTGCAAGGCTTGCACCAATCAAGCCAAGACCGACAATTAAAACATTCATAGCCGCACCTTCACAGATAAATAGTTATATTTATAATAATATATAACTTATAATAAGTCAAATAACAAAAGGGTAAAAATAATTTATTTTATTTTTTGTTTATAAATTATTGTTTTGTGTAGGGGAGGATCTCCGTGCTCTCCAAAAATTATGAAACGGGCAGGTGCGGACTCCTCACGGGAGCCGTCCCCCTTTGTCACTTTGTGACATTTCCCCCATACTATGGGGGAATCTTCCTTCCCCTACAAATCAACAGGAACACTATTGAAACATTGTAGGGTGAGGCTTGCTCTCACCGTAATATAAAAATCATATTCGGCAAACCCTTTGTCTGCTTCGCAGACATTTCCCCTAACAGGGAAATAACCCCTGCCCTACGAAATATCAAGAACATTATTGATTAACTAAAGAATTATTTGGCAAAAAATAAGGCTGCGGATTTCTCCGCAGCCAAAATTCATTTATTAATCGAAATAGTTATTATCATCACCATCAAGGCCAGGACCTTTATCTCCGTCTCCCTCTCCGATAAAAGAGGTCATTACAACGTCCTTTGGAGGCAGAGTGTAATTACGAATTTCAATCATTGGTTCTTCATAAAACTTTTTCATAATTTACATCCCCCTTCCTTAAAGTCCCTGTGTTGTGCCCGGAACAGTCTTTGAATATAATGTCTTAAGATTTCCGTTAGCATCCTTAACGATTGCATAAGCAGCGTAATCAAAGCTTACCACACGACCATCTGAAGGTGCATTAACATTAATAACAAACTGATTACCAGCTGTATGCCTTGAAGACTTGAAACGAGCAATACCGTTCTTGCCGACATTCTCAACCTTAAGATCAGAACCCTGCTGAGATGTGAAGAGAATACCTGCTTCAACAATTTCATATCCCTCAGGAAGAGTGAAAGTACCAATCATTGAGAACTTAGCAAGCTTGTTGCTGCTATTGTAAACAGGAACAACCTCATCAAGAACAGAAACTGTAGCTACTGGATCAGGATATATATATCCTCCCCACTGTGAATCAATTGAAGCCTCTATTTTATTTCCCGCACCATCATATAAAGTATAGTTACTCATTTTTCCAGAAAGAATACTTTGATAATCAGATTCTGAAACAGCTACAATTCCTTCTAACATATTATTATCATATGATCTAGCGGCACAGAAAGAATATACACCACCATATGAAAGAAGTACTAAATCAGTTGTATCATTATCTTCATTATATATCGCTGAAACCCAACAATATGCATTAGGACTGGAAAATTCAACAAGCTCACTATAATTATAAACATTGTTATTTAAATTGGACGGCTGAAGCTGATTCCAATTAAGAATACTATCAAAAAACAATATTGATAAAGTTGATTCTGTATCTGCAACATAATTAGCAGTTATTGTCATATTTGAGCTTACCGGAATCACGTCCTCCTTCTGGTATCCACCTTCATAACCTGTAAAGGTATAGAAAGCATAGTTAGGAGCTGCAGGAACCGTTACAGTACCATTTGTTGTATACTGAACGTCAAATACTTTACCATCATTTGTTGCAAATTTAACAACATAACCTTCTTCATTTTCAGCAGCATTTGCCGTTGTAAGATAAGTATCACCCTTAACAATAAAGCCTAAAGAACTTGCAGTAAGCATATACTTGGCAATACTCTTTTCGTTATTTCTTGAAGGAGCAGCATAGCTATAAGACCACGCTACCATCTTTGCACCATCACTGATGTTAACGTCCATATCAGGAACATCCTTTGCAAAACTTCCATTGCTGTCTACGATTACCGGAGAACCGTACTCAGCAGAGCCTACCGGATTTCCATTAAGATATATTGTATAAACACGCTTATTAAGATTGCTTGCATTAAGAGCAGCTCTTATAGCAGCATCAACATCATCCTGATTACCAAATGTAAGACCAATAACCTTTTCGTCTCCTACTGTTACTTCTGAGGTGTAAGAGAAATCAAGTGAACCGAGATTATAAACATCTTCGTCAATACCTGCTTCAGCTTTTGCCTTTTCTACAAGAGCCTTTGCACCAGTAACATCAACATCCGATGCTTTGAGATTTTCAGCCAGTTCAACCAGCTTAGCAGTTTCAGCATTAATTGCTGCCTGCTCAGTGCCCATAGTTACAGCCTTTTCTTCGTCAGTGAATTTGTAGTACTTCATTTCACTGATTGCTGCATTAACAGCCTCCAAATCAGCTGTTGTATAGGTTTCATCTACAAGCTTACCTTTCAGTGCAGCTTTTGCATTGTTATAAGCAATGAAGTCAGCAAGATTAGACTCACTGTCATAAATTGCAGTAAAAGTAGTATCTATAAGAATAGACGCATTTACATCAAATGCAGGAGACCATTCTTTGAATGTGTATTTAAGTGCACCGTCAGCTGAAATCCACTGAGGAGCAGTGATTGCATTAACCTCGTCAGCGTACTTTGAAAGAGAATCGCCGGGTGTAACCTGAATTACAGTTGAAGCATCTGTACCATCAGCATTCTTGTAATTGAATGTAACAGCTAATTTCTTAAGTTCAAGAGACTGATATGCATCCCATAAGTTTGAATATCTTGTCCTGCAACGGTCAACGAGTGTACTTGTCGAAACAGCCTGATTAGTATAATCTAATGGCTCCTGAGCCTTGCTTAAAGCATCTGTAAAATTTTTTAATGAAGCATCAGTATATTTTGCAGAATCGTTTTTAACAAGTTCATTACACATATTGATAAGGTCTACAAGATAAGCGATATCAATTACCTCTACCTGTGTATAAATCTTTTCCTGATTTGTAACTGAAGTAAATCTTTCATAACCGGAAACCGCTGTTGTAGCCTGTACGTTACGTAAAACTACGGCAGCAAAGTTTGTACGCATAGCATAGTTCGTATACTGAATAGAATCCGTACTTGCAGTAAGTTTTTCCGGTGTTGTTGCCGGCAGACTGATGGTCATATCTGCACTAACATATGTTTCTGCACCATCATTATTAGATGTTCTTGCGAAAACACCACCGCGTCCGGGATCGCTTGAAATACCATCGGTTGTACCGAGAATTGTTGTCAAGTCAGTTGCATATGCTGTTGTCTCATCAGTAATTTCTGTACCGTCCTGAAGTGTTATGATACGAGGACAGTTGTTATTACCGCTTCTGCCTGCATAAGTAAGTCTTTCAAGAGCGATAACGCCATTATCATTTGCCTGATAAGTCAGACAGCCAGGATAAGCAGTCTTCTGATCAGAGGTAAGTGCAGGCGGTTTTGATGAAGTTCCTGAATAACCGTTAATCCATCCTGTTTTAGTATCGTCACCTGCATTAATACTAAAGCTGTCAAGCATGTTATTCGCAAGTGGTGTACTTGAACCGGTTTTAATACCTGATATCATTTTTACAGTAGCTGTACCATATGTTGCATTAAGCGCATCATGCGTCTTTCTGAATACCACAGCCTTGTCTGTATAGGAAAAACCAACACCAACATTACCAGAATCAAATCTTGTCATATCAGTAAGATAATTGATACCGGTATTCTTGAATGCTAAACCATTTGGAATAGCCATGAATGAAGCTTTTCTGCTGTTATAAGCTGCCATAACTTTTTCAATTTCAGCAATATATTCAGCATACTGTGAATCATAATTTGTCAAATCAGTTATTGCGCACTTAGCAATATATTCATTTGCCTTATCAGCTACTGCTTTAATTTCACCATAGTTGGAATAGTCATCAGCATTGAGCTCGCCGACAAGTGCAAGTGCATCATTGAGTGACATTCTTCCATACTGTGTAGCTACAATGGAATCAGAATCTATACGGAGTGCCTTAACAGCATTTCCGACAGCTTCAACCTGAGCAGCTACCTTAGCTGTATTCTCATCTGAAAGCAATAAAGATGATGCAGGATCACCATATTTATTTTCTGCACCCCAAATTGCTTCCTTAGCAGCATAAACTGCTTCTGCTGCTGCATTATATGAATCATCAGTAAAGATATGATCATAAGATTCAAAAGCATTAATCAATGCCATCAGTGCTTCTGTATCAACATGCTGCTCATTTGTCTGAAGAACAAGACCATTCAAAATATCAGCTGCATCCTGAGCACCTGTAGGATTGCCATAGCCATTTCTCATGATATCCATAGCGTTTTCATAAGCTGCTTTGAGCTCAGCATAGGAAGCCTCAGTAAGACCATTGTTTACGCCATTATTGTATGCAGCCATTTTTGCATCCATAGCTCTTCTGAGGTTCTGATAATTCTGAGAATCCTTTGTAGGGGTAACAGCAAGACCGTTTGCTGCTGCCTGAATCTCATTCGCACACTCTGTTGCTCTGTTACCGGAAGTGAAGTAGCTGTTCGGATCAAGAGAAGTAGCTCTGTCAAATGCTGCACAAAGAGCAGCCATACCACCCTGTGTATAGTCGCTAACATGTATATTAAGTCTGTCAGTATTATTAGCAATAGCATCAACCAAAAGCTTATAGTTTACAATTTGAATCTTTGTTCCAAGATTCATAGTTGCAGATGCACTATTATGATCCTGAGCAAAAGTCCAATCTGTTGAATCAATTGAAGTTAAAGCTGCTGTAGGTGTACCTGTATAGTACATAGTATTACTGTAAGAACGCTTTGTGCTCTTGTTATCGCATGTCATGCTTCCTGTCCAGGTATCAGCAGAATAACCTACTTTATAGTTAGTAGCAGTTGACCAAACAAAGCCATCTGTGTAACCATTCCAGTAATCCTTGAATTCCAAACCACCTGTTGTTGTATACATAGCACGAGGCTGTGTTTTATATCTGCCGTTTGTATTCGCATAACCCGAAATAACCGGCATTGACGGAGTAGTACCATCATAAAGCAATACAGTTTCCGGATAATAGATATATCCAAAACAGCCATATTTCATTGCACCGGAAAGTTTACCTGCTTCAACGCCTACAGAATAATCCGTAGCTGCAGAACCGTCGGCATAAAGCAAATTTGAATAGGCTGTTGACGGAACTGTTGACGAACCGATCTTTGCAACGCCATTTCCTTTATATGCTGTGAACTCACCCATATTGGCAATGGCTGCCGTAAGCGCCGCTGCTTTGCCCTCAAGCGCATTTGCTACACCGCCGTAAATGTATGAATCAATTGCTTTCTGTGCATCCACGTAAGCATTGTACGCTGCGGACATATTGGTATAAACCGTACCGTCCATTTTCTTTTCATACGCAGTCATTGCATCTGATACTTCAATTACAGCCGGATCCTTTGCTGCATCAATATCCGCACTGATATTAAATGCAAATACAGTAATCGGAACTGATGTGATAATCATCAAGGCTGCAAGAAGAACAGATAAAATTCTTTTTGAAACTTTTGTCTTCATATCATTGATTTCCTCCTAATCAATTTACCCCTTAGCTACAAGCAAAAATTCGATTGACACCTCTGTTTCTGACCAAAACTTGGCATCTGAACAGCTGCTTAAAGCACAGAGCATACAGGACAAAATGGGTAAAATATGCCCACTTCTCCCTTTTATATACAATAGCATAATAGCACAATAAAAATGCCTTGTCAACAGATTTTCAATAATAAAGTAATACAGATTGTTTACAATTTTTTTACAAAATTGATTATGGACAATCTCGCTGATTTAGTAGTGTTTCGTTATACATATTTATATATTGTAACGACTTCTGTTTTTGAATCAGTCATGTGTGTACACAAAAAAGAAAATAATCTGCGTACGCACATATGTAATTTTATACAATTTAAGTGCATATTAGCTATGTTTTTTGAATATTTATACAAAAATAAGAAAAGGACTTGCAAATAAAAGCTACTCTTATTATAATGTATATCAGTTAATTATTATTTAAGGAGATATATTATGGCAAAGGAAATAAAAAAGGTTGTTCTCGCCTACTCAGGCGGACTTGATACCTCAATCATTATTCCATGGCTCAAGGAAAATTATAACAACTGCGAAGTAATTGCAGTATCAGGTGATGTAGGTCAGGGCACAGAACTTGACGGACTTGAAGAAAAAGCAATTGCAACAGGTGCATCAAAGCTTTATGTACTTGATTTAAAAGACGAGTATGTTGAGGACTATATCTGGCCTTGTCTTAAGGCAGGCGCCGATTACGAAACATATCTTCTCGGCACATCACACGCTCGTCCATGTATTGCAAAGGGTCTTGCCGAAATCGCAATCAAAGAAGGTGCCGACGCAATCTGTCACGGCTGCACCGGCAAGGGTAATGACCAGGTAAGATTTGAACTTACTCTCAAGGCTTTCGCTCCGCAGATGGAGATTATCGCTCCTTGGAGAACATGGGACATCAAGTCACGTGAGGAAGAGATTGACTACGCTGAAGCTCACAACATTCCTCTTAAAATAAACCGTGAAACAAACTATTCAAAGGATAAAAACGTTTGGCACCTTTCACACGAGGGTCTTGACCTTGAGGATCCTGCAAATGAGCCACTGTATTCAAAGGAAGGCTTCCTCGAGCTGGGTGTTGCTCCTGAACAGGCACCGGACGAGCCTACTTATGTTACCATTCATTTTGAAAAGGGTGTACCTACCGCAATTGACGGTAAGGAAATGAAAGCACTTGCAATTGTTGAAAAGCTCAATGAACTTGGCGGTGCGAACGGTATCGGTCTTCTTGACATTGTTGAAAACCGTCTCGTTGGTATGAAGAGCAGAGGTGTTTATGAGACACCGGGCGGTGCAATCCTTTACAAGGCACACGAGCTTCTCGAAATGATTACACTTGACCGTGAAACTTCACACTACAAAAAGCTTGTTGCTCAAAAATTCGGTGAGCTTGTTTACAATGGCTTATGGTTCACTCCTCTCAGAGAGGCTCTCACCGCTTTCGTTGACAAGACACAGGAAACGGTTACAGGTGATGTTAAGTTGAAATTATATAAAGGTAATATCATCAATGCAGGTATAACCTCTCCATATACTCTTTATGATGAAAACATCGCTTCCTTCGGTGAGGACGGCGGAGCTTACAACCAGGCTGACTCAGCAGGATTCATCAACCTCTTCGGTTTATCCATCAAGGTTAAAGCACTCCTTGACGCACAGAGAGAGGATAAAGAATAATTCTTTCAACAGCTTTATTGAAATGCAGTAAGGGTCGTCGGGGACGCCGACCCCTACCAAGTTCGGATAGTCGTATAAAAATTGTAAGGGCGGATTCAATATCCGCCCATTTCATACAGAAAAGGTGATTTTATGGCACAATTATGGAAAGGCAGGTTTAAAAAAGAACTTGCCAAAGAAACAAATGATTTTAACTCATCCATCAAATTTGACTGCAGAATGTATGAAGAGGACATCAAGGGCAGCATTGCACACGCAACAATGCTCGGTGCCACAGGTATCATTGAAAAAAGTGAGAGCGAAAAAATCGTTCAGGGACTCAGCGAAATATATAATGATATAAAAAGCGGAAAGCTTTCCATTGATATGGAGGCTGAGGACATTCATACTTTCATTGAGGGTGAGCTTACCGAAAGACTTGGCCAGACAGGAAAAAGGCTTCATACAGCCAGATCAAGGAATGATCAGGTTGCACTTGATATAAGAATGGTGCTGAAAAAGGAAATTGATGAAATCATCCAAAAGCTTAAAGAGCTTATTGATGTTCTGTGCACAAAGGCCGAAGAAAACAAGGATGCAATTATGCCAGGCTACACCCATCTTCAGAGAGCACAGCCTATCACCTTTGGTCACCATCTTATGGCATACTGTGCAATGCTTTGCCGAGATATTGACAGACTCGGCGATGTAAGAAAAAGAATGAATGTACTCCCTCTGGGCAGCGGTGCACTTGCAGGAACAACATATCCGCTTGACAGAAATATGGTTGCCGAGCAGCTTGGCTTTGATGATGTTTCCGCTAACAGTCTTGACGGCGTATCAGACAGGGATTTCTGTATTGAGCTTGCATCTGCACTTTCTATTATAATGGTGCATCTTTCACGCTTCAGCGAAGAAATCATCATGTGGTGCAGCTGGGAATTCAAATTCGTTGAACTTGATGATGCCTTTTCAACCGGCTCAAGCATTATGCCTCAGAAGAAAAACCCTGATATTGCAGAGCTTGTACGCGGCAAGAGCGGACGCGTTTTCGGTGATCTGACAACACTGCTTACTGTTATGAAGGGTATTGCCCTTGCATATAACAAGGATATGCAGGAGGATAAGGAGGCAATCTTTGATGCAGTGGATACGGTTAAAATGTGTCTTAACGCATTCACTCCTATGATTGACACAATGACAGTACTTAAGGATAATATGCGAAATGCGGCTGCAAAGGGCTTTATCAATGCCACTGACTGTGCTGACTATCTTGTAGGCAAGGGTCTCCCTTTCCGTGACGCTTACAAAGCTACGGGCGAGCTGGTTGCAATATGCATTGACAAGGGGCTGACACTTGAAACACTTCCTATTGAGGAATACAAGGCAGTATGTGACATTTTTGACGAAGATGTTTACACTGCTATAAACCTTGAAAAATGCGTTAACGACAGACTCGTTACAGGCGGACCGAGTGTGAAAAGCATTGAAGACCAGATTAAAAAAGCAAGAAAAATAATTGAATGAATTTTTATGCGACAGAAAATTTTAAATCTGTCGCATTTTTATTGACTATATTATAAAAAAAGAGTATAATATTTTTATATATAATCAAGCTGAAAGGTAATAGATATATGCGTTATAAAATCGTTGTGGACAGCTGCTGTGACCTGACACCTGAGATGAGAAAATGGGATAACTTAAAGGTTGTTCCGCTTTCGCTTGAAGTAGCAGATTATCATATTTTTGATGATGAAAATTTTGATCAGGATGATTTCATTGCAAGAATCAAGGCTAACAACGGAATAGCCAAGAGTGCCTGTCCCGCTCCTGATGCTTTCAAAAAAGCATATGAGGGAGAATATGATGCCGTATTCGCACTCACAATAACAGATAAATTAAGCGGTACCTACAACAGCGCTCTTCAGGGAAAAATGCTTTATGAAGAGGAATATAACAACGATAAGCAAATATATGTTTTCAACTCTCTTGCAACATCAGGTCTTGAAACAATCGTTGCTCAAGAAATAAAAAAACTTGCTGACGAGGGCAAGGCGTTTGATGAAATTGTAACTTATATTAATGATTATATTGTAAATCATACAAGATTATATTTCTGCCTTGACAGCCTTAATGCATTAAAGCAAAACGGAAGACTGTTTGCTCTTGCTGCAGGTCTTCTTGAAAAAATAAATCTTAAGCTTGTGTGCAGAGCAAAAGATGGCAATATTTCTCCTTTAGGAAAGGATTTAACCATCAACAGAGCTTTGATAAAAATGACAAAACTGATTGCAGACGAGGTTAAGGACACAGATTTAAGTGAGAAAAAACTTATTATCACTCACGTATGCTGCGAAGAAAGAGCGAAATTTGTTGCATCCAAAATTGCAGAAAGGGCAAACTTCGGCAATGTTGAAATACTCAAAGCTTCCGGTCTGAATTCTCTTTACGGATCTGAGGGCGGAATTCTCGTAGCATTTAATTTTTAATCGGCAAATTCAATTTAAAAGAGGTAATATAAAAATGCAAATCAAGTATGAACTCACAAAAACACCAAAAGAAAAGCCACAGGGCAAGCTGGGGTTTGGTCACATTTTCACTGACCATATGTTTATTATGGATTACAAGACAGGTGAAGGCTGGCACGATGCAAGAATCGTACCTTATCAGCCGCTCACTCTTGACCCGTCTGCTCTCGTATTCCACTATGCTCAGGAATGCTTTGAGGGCTTAAAAGCATACAGAACGCCTGAAGGTGATGTTCAGCTCTTCAGACCTGACAAAAATGCTGAAAGGATGCAGTCAACGCATAACAGACTCTGTATTCCTGAAATTCCTGTTGAGGACTTTGTTGATGCTGTCAAGGCACTTGTAAGTGTTGAAAAGGACTGGGTTCCTTCAGAACCTGAGACAAGCCTTTACATCCGTCCTTTCACAATCGCAACTGAGCCTGTTCTCGGTGTTAAGGCTGCTGATGAGTACAAGTTTATCATTATCTGCTCACCATCAGGTGCTTATTACGAAGAAGGTATGAACCCTGTTAAGATTTATGTTGAGGATGAGTATGTACGTGCTACTCCGGGCGGAACAGGTTACATCAAATGCGGCGGCAACTACGCAGCATCCATTATCGCATCCGAAAAAGGTCACAAGCTTGGCTATTCTCAGGTATTATGGCTTGACGGTGTTGAAAGAAAGTATGTTGAAGAGGTTGGCTCAATGAACATTATGTTCAAGGTTGATGGTGAGATTTACACTGCACCTACAGTTGGTACCGTTCTTCCGGGTATTACAAGAATGAGCTGTATCGAACTTCTCAAATCATGGGGCTATAAGGTAAATGAAACAAGATTCACAATTGATTTCATTATGGAAGCAGCTAAGAATGGTAAACTTGAAGAGGTATTCGGCACAGGTACAGCAGCTGTTATCAGCCCTGTAGGCGGTCTTACATATGAGGGTGATACCATTGAAATCAATGATTTCAAGACAGGCGAGCTTACACAGAAGCTTTATGATACGCTTACCGGCATGCAGTTTGGCAGAATTGCAGACGATATGGGTTGGATTGTAAAGGTTGATTAATCAGCCGATTAAAGTATTTATAGCAGCTTCAATTTGAAGCTGCTATTTTTCGCTTATGAGATGTATTGAATTTATAATTAAAGAAAAAGATAATAACAGACAGGTAAAAGAATTTCTGTGCGATTTCGGTGTATCCTCTTCCCTGCTGACTAAGCTCAAGCAGACTGAAAACGGTATAACCGTTAACGGAAACTTTGCCAGAACAATTGACCGACTGAGCACAGGTGACAGACTTGTTATATCCATTCAGAACAAAGGGCATATGCCAAAACCGCTTGAAAATAGCAATGTACAAATGGTATATGATGATGAGGATATTCTGGTACTCAACAAACCATTTATGATGCCTGTACACGAAAGTCGAAATCATCAGGGTGACACTCTTGCAAATGCGGCTGCCTGTTATATGGAAAGTGATACGGCTTTCCGTGCAGTTTACAGACTGGACAGGGATACCAGCGGACTTGTGCTGATTGCAAAAAACGAGCTTGCTGCAAGCAAGCTGGCAGGCAGAATAAAAAAGGATTACTATGCCATTTGCAAGGGCGTATTGACCGACAACGGCACAATTGATTTGCCTATCAGAAGAGTGAGTGACAGCATCATCGAACGCGGTGTATTCAGTGACGGTGAAAAGGCAGTTACACACTGGCAGGCCATAAAAAACAATGGTGAAAACACCCTGCTGAAAATTAACCTTGAAACCGGAAGGACACATCAGATACGTGTACACTTTTCACATATCGGACATCCCCTTCTCGGCGACAGTCTTTACGGAGGAAATTGTGAAAAAATAAAACGGCAAGCACTTCACTGCAAAACCATTTATTTCGCACACCCTGTTATGGAAAAGCCGATGATAATCGACAGTGATTTCCCTGATGATTTTAAAGGATTGATATAATGCCTTCTTTTTCTACACATTATATATTTGCATATGAAATACTGCCGCAGATGAAAAGCATCGCAGATTTTGAGATGAATGATGATGCGGTTTTCTTCGGTGCTCAAGGACCTGATATTTTCTTTTTTCACAGAGTTTTTCCATTTATGCCGGGCAGACCGCTGCGTAAATACGGCTCTATGATACACCGTGCAAAGCCGTCTGTTCTGCTTGAAAATATGCGTGAATACTGCAAAACATCAGACAAGCCTGACATTGCAAAATCATATGTATACGGCTTTATTCTGCACTATTCACTGGACAGAATCTGTCATCCATATGTCTATTCATACCAAAATCAAATCACTGATAAGCACAGATGGACAAATCCGCACACTGCGCATAATATCATTGAATTTTCAATGGACTCATATCTTTTAAATAAAAGAATGAATATTGCAGAACCGCAAAAATTCAAAACGTCGGAAACCGTCAGCAGCAATAATGCAGTAATCACTGAAATTGCTAAGCTGCTGAACTATGTTGTTCCGAAAACAATTCATAAAAATATAACTGTTTCTCAGGGAATAACCGCACTCAGGGATTTGAAAACCGTGCAGAAAATATGCTATGATCCTAAGGGAATCAAACATATCGCAGTTACTCCGCTTGAAATCATTGCAGCACCCTTCAGCCGTAATTTCAAATTTACTGCAATGATGCGTCCAAAGGACTTGGAAAAAGCAAAAAAATATGCTAATATAGAGAACAGTGTATGGAAATCTCCTTACAGCAATACCGGCAGCAATGAAAGCTTTGAGCAATTATTTGAGCTTTCAAAAGCTGATGCAATAAAACTGATAACTGCCTTTCAGGCAGGAGAAGATTGTGAAATAATCACAGAAAATAAATCATTTTTAACAGGAGTTGAAGTTATATGAAAACGATACCAAGCTTTCAGATTGACCACAATATTTTAAAAAAAGGCATTTATATCAGCAGAATTGATGATGATATCACAACCTATGATATCCGTATGCGCGAACCGAACAGGGAAACGGTTATGACAAACGCTGCAATGCATACAATTGAGCATCTTTTTGCAACCTACGTAAGAAATACGGAATTCGGTGACAACATCATCTATTTCGGTCCTATGGGCTGCAGAACAGGCTTTTATTTTCTTACCAGAAGTCTCAGTGACAATTACACAATCGGTCTTATAAAAGAGGCTTTTCAGTTCATCGCTGATTACTGGGGCGTTGTTCCCGGTGCCACACCAAAGGAATGCGGCAATTGTCTTGACCACAGCCTTCCACAAGCTAAGGAGGAGTCAAAGGCATTTTTAAAGGTAATTAAGGATTGGACAAAAGAGGATTTAAAATACCCTGTAGCTCCTGTAGAAGAGGAATAAAAGAACTAAAAAAGCACCTTATTTTTAGGTGCTCTTGCTATATGTCCTAAAAAATGATATAGTTAAAAAAGCAATAGAATACAAGGAGCAGATAATGGCAAAGAAGAAGAAAAAGAAAAAACAGCAAAAGGATAAAATTCCAAATTACGAGCAGAGGAAATTTCATTACCTGATTATAGCTCCGTATATCCTAATTTTATTAATATATATAAATTACAAACAGGTTTGCTATTTCTGTGCAAGAGTATTTTCAAAAGCAAATCAGTTTTTATATCAGCCAAAAACCTCATTCTTTTTAATACTGTTTTTCGTACTATTATTTATTTTAATGATTGTGCTTGGTGTATTTATCGATAACGCAAAAAAATCGGAGCTAAAATTCAAGGACTATTTTTCGCTGAAAAACAACAAAGCAAAAAAGCAGGTCAGAAAAGTTGTTATCACATCAACAGCCATTATTCTGCTTTGTGCATTATCTTTTGGTTTAGGCAGTCAATCAAAATATATTGCCGAAGATAATGCCGTTATTTCATACAATTTATTCCGAAACAGACAGGAATATATACGCTATGACGATGTGACATCAGTGGATGTAAGGGCAGAATACCAAAGTGGTATTCATACTGCAAGAATCCATTCCGGTGGAAAATATGTATTGATTGTCACTTTAAAAACAGATGAACAACAATTTGAAGCAGATGAATTTGATTTCGGAAATGATTATTCAAAAATCGTATCATTTTTAGAAATCTTTGATTCAGACAAAGTTGCCATTGACAAAGAAAGTATAAGGGAAATGCAAACATACAATAACAGTAAAAATACCACTCTCGAATCAATCGTCAATACTTATTAATACCTAAATAAAAAAACAAACCCACTATTGAGCTTTTACGTTAAAAGTTTAATAGTGGGTTATATTTTTCTAAACCTTTTCCTCGTATCTCTCAGATGTTATAATTCCGTCCTTCACATCCAGCTTGCAAATACGTGCATTACGTGCATCAAATGCATTTGCACCAAGTCCGTCCTCATAATCCCTTGCATGATACACAGCATACCACTGTCCGTCCTCTTTTATCATGGAGTGATGTCCTGTGCCCTCTTCAAATTTATTGGCTGATAAAACAGGATGATAGGTATGATCATCCGGATATTTTTCAAACTTGATTTTTGTCAAATCCGTCTCATCCGTTTTTGCTCTCGCATAGCCAATATAATAAGTAGGCTGTTCAAAGCAATTTCCTGAATACATAACATACTGCCAGTCACCTTCTTTAAAATAGAAAGCACCCTCTATGGTATGCCAGTGCTGACCTTTCTTATATCTGTCACGTCTGTAAATATCCTCATCAAGAGTTGGCTGTACAACGGCTACAGGCTTACCCTCAGCGTGATAAGGGTCAATAAGTCTGTCTACGGCAATATAGGTGCCGATTCTGTCACCCTCAAAGCTGTTTGTTGAATAAAAGATAAATAAGCCTGATTCATTTTTAACAACGTGAGAGTCAATGGAAAATGGGTGAAGAAGCTGAGTCGCATTGGTGAAAGGACCTAACGGATGATCAGCCTCAGATACAAACATCGCTCCCCTGTGACCGCCCTGATCCGGCGTATCGTTATAAATCTCAATGGAATTATACATATAATATTTTCCGTCGAGTTCAATAACACTTGGCGCCCAGAACGCCTCGTGGTCAGGAATCGTCATAACCATTCCATAGTATTCCCAGCCGTCAAAAAGATTGTCAGACTGATAGGCATAAATGCCGTCGTGACCTGTGGTATAAATATAATACCTGCCGTTTGATTTTAATATAAACGGATCTGCCTGTCCGATATAGTTTTCCTTATCAATTTTCAAAAGATGCATTGCTGTTCCTCCTTGTCGGCAGTATTATACTATAAAGAGGTATCAAAATACAACAGATATTTAGACAATTTTAAGTTATATTCTTTCACAGATATAAAACCAGCTGCAGTCACTGCATATGTCCTTTGGAAGAGGTGTTTCACCCTGTTCCAGCTTTTCTTTTACAAGACTGTCATATCTGCTGACCTTGTTTTCATCAGCACATTTACCGTCAATATTGTTAGGACAAAAGGAACAAATATCGTCACAGCTTTCCACAAGCGTATAGTTATCATCCTTAATAACGGACTTAATCTTTTTTAAATTCCTGCAAAAGTCATCGCTGTATCCATTCCCCTGATATCGCGGTATACACATCAGATGATGATATCTTATCTTCATGATTTGATAAACCTCTTCAGCCTGTTCGTCAGAACTGCTGCAACTGCAATTTTGATTGCATCAGGGATTAAAAACGGTATTACACACCAGCCAAGTATTGTACCGATGGATGCGGCATCATTTGATTTTGCATAAACAACTGCAAACCATACAGTGCCAAAGGCATAGCATACAAGAATTCCGACTATCATTGAAAGAATAAGTGGTATAATCTTACCCTTGCATTTATCGGAAACAAATCCGACAATCAATGCCGTAAATATAAATCCAATAATATATCCGCCTGTTGAATTCAAAATAATTCCCACACCAGATGTAAAGCCTGAAAAAACAGGCACTCCGATTGCACCGAGAATAATATAAACAACCGTTGCAAGTGTTCCCTTTTTCCAGCCGAACAAGCCTGAAATCAGACAAATACTCATTGTCTGCAGGGTAATCGGCACAGTCAGCGGAATTGAAATCCAGGAGCATATGGCAATAAGAGCCACACTCAAGCCTATGTAAACAATATCAATTGTTTTTAATTTACTGCTTTTCTTTTGTTCTTCACTCATAATATTTTCATAACCTTTCCATAGGCAATAGAGAGAAATTCAAACCAGAGTTCGGATTACTCTTTATTGCCTTTGCATAGTGGTTAACCACTGTTTTTCATTTTTTGAAGATTATGCCACACTGAAAGTGTATTGTCAACTTTTTATTTTATAAAGGTTTACAATTGAGCTTAAGTATAAAAACACAAGAAAAAACCGCAGTAATACTGAAATGATATGCACCCCAAAAGTTAGACACTTTTGGAGGTGCATATTTTTTATGGGAAAGAAAGGGAATAAACAAAAAAGATATAGTGCAGAATTCAAAATAGGTGTTATAATGGATATGTGAGAATATCATTTGAGCTATAGTGAAGTTGTAAGAAAATATTGGGATATTACAAAAGGACAGGAACATAATTATCAAAAACAAGTGCAAAGGTGGGAACGCATATACTTGGAAGAAGGAGCGGAAGGTCTGATGAAAAAGAGACGAGGGAGAGGAAATAAGGGAAAAACAGGACGACCACCAAAACTTGACAAGAAAGTTGAAGAAGATTTAGTAGCAGAAAATCAGCGATTGAGAATGGAGATAGAATACCTAAAAAAACTGAGTGCCTTAGTTCTTGCGGAAGAGCGAGAGAAAAACAAAAAGCAGTTATCCTACTCCATTTCACTAAGTCCTGACTTGCAGCACATCAGAGATATGCTGAATGGCTTATTCGAGAAACTGCCTGAAAAAGCAAGACCAATATTTCATTCAGATCAAGGCTGGCAATATCAGCATTCAGAATATCAACGCTCACTTGCAGAGCATAATATTACACAAAGTATGTCACGAAAGGGAAACTGTATGGATAACGGAGCAATGGAAAACTTTTTCGGCAGACTGAAAGTCGAAATGTTTTACGGCGAGCACTTTCAAACAGTTGATGAATTCATCAACTGTTTGAAAGACTATATTGATTACTACAACAACGAACGAATTATATCAAAACTGAAAATGAGCCCGGTGCAATTCCGAACTCATTCTCTTAAATTTTAATATTTATTTTGTCTAAACTTCCGGGGTCACTTCAAAGCATCGAGTGCTTTTGTTTTATATAGTTACTCCTCACTGCGTGGAATGCAGCTTAAAGTGCTTTGGTTTCAACCTCTTCAAGAATTCTTGCAAGGAATTCATCCATAGTTGTGGCACCTTCGTCACCATTCTTACGTGAACGTACTGAGATTGTGCCGTTTTCAATATCCTTATCACCTGCAAGGATCATATAAGGTACCTTTTCAAGCTGAGCAGAACGAATCTTGAAACCGATTTTTTCCGATCTGTCGTCAATCTCACAGCGGATGCCCTTTGCCTCAAGAGCCTTCTTTACATCATAAAGATAATCAAGATGTCTGTCGGCAATCGGAAGGAGCTTAACCTGAACAGGAGCAAGCCATGTTGGGAATGCGCCTGCATATTTTTCAATCAAATATGCCAAAGTACGCTCATAACAGCCGATAGAAGTTCTATGAATAATATAAGGATTTTTCTTTACACCGTCCTTATCGACATATTCCATGCCAAACTGTTCAGCAAGCATCTGATCAATCTGAATTGTGATAAGCGTATCCTCTTTTCCGAATACATTTTTAATCTGAATATCAAGTTTAGGACCATAGAAAGCAGCTTCACCGATACCTATTTTATAATCAACGTTGAGGTCATCAAGAATATTCTTCATCTTGCTCTGAGCTTCATCCCACTGCTCTTCCGTACCAATATACTTTTCACGATTATCCGGATCCCACTGTGAAAATCTGAAGCTTGCATCCTCATAAAGACCAAGTGTTTTAAGCATATACTCACAAAGTTCAAAGCAGCCTCTGAATTCATCCTCAAGCTGGTCAGGTGTACACATTAAGTGACCCTCAGAAATGGTAAACTGACGAACACGGATAAGGCCGTGCATTTCACCGCTTGCCTCATTTCTGAAAAGAGTTGAGGTCTCATCATATCTCAGAGGTAAATCTCTGTAAGAACGAGGTTTATTAAGATATGCCTGATACTGGAACGGACAGGTCATCGGACGAAGCGCAAACACTTCCTTATCCTTTTCCTCATCACCAAGAACAAACATACCATCCTTATAGTGATCCCAGTGACCCGAAATCTTATATAAATCAGATTTTGCCATAAGAGGTGTTTTTGTCAGCTGCCAGCCTCTTCTTGCTTCCTCATCCTCAACAAATCTCTGTAAAATCTGAATAATCTTAGTACCCTTTGGCAAAAGAATAGGCAAGCCCTGACCAACATAGTCAACCGTTGTAAATAATTCAAGCTCACGTCCGAGCTTGTTATGGTCACGTTTTTTAGCTTCTTCAAGCATCTGAAGATGTTCCTCAAGCATTGAAGCCTTAGGGAATGCTGTACCGTAAACACGGCAGAGCATCTTATTTTTAGCGTCACCGCGCCAATAAGCACCCGTGCAGTTTGTAAGCTTGAATGCCTTAACAACCTTCATATCCATAAGGTGAGGACCTGCACAAAGCTCAGTAAACTCACCCTGCTTATAAAAGCTGATTGGCTCGCCCTTTTCAGCATGCTCATTGATAAGCTCAACCTTATAAGGCTCATCCTTTTCTTCCATCATTTTGATTGCATCGGCAGGAGCAAGCTCAAATTTTTCAATCTCCAATCCTTCCTTGACAATCTTTTTCATTTCCTTTTCAATTTTTTCCAAATCCTCAGGAGAAAAAGGAGTTTCCGTATCAAAATCGTAATAAAAACCACTGTCAATTGCAGGACCGATTGTAAGCTTTACATCAGGATAAAGCCTTTTAACAGCCTGAGCCATAATGTGTGATGCAGTATGATTAAAGGTCTTTTTACCATCCTCATCATCAAAGGTGAGCACCTCAAAGGTACAGTCGGTATCAACAACGGTTCTGAGATCCTTAACCTCACCATTGATTTTACAGGAACAAGCATTTCTGTAAAGACCCATTGAAATTTCCTTTGTGATGTCGGCAGCAGTAATTGGTGAAGAATATTCACTAACCGTGCCGTCTTTTAAAGTAATTTTTACCATATATATTACCTCCTAAAAATTGAAACTGTCTCATTTATTGTGAGTCAGAAACTTAATAAAATAAAAAAATCACCCTGAAAAATCAGGGTGAATAAAATTCACGGTTCCACCTGAATTATACTAAAAATCATTTTTTAGTATCACTCAAAAGCCTTTAACGCAGGCATACGTTCCGCCATTTCCTGCGGACACTCAAAGGTGGTAATTTAACTCCCCATACTGCGTACTCGCACCAGACGCACGCTCTCTGAAAGCTGCAGAAGCAAATCATATCCTTATCAATGTTTTACTGTTTTTTATTATTTTATCACTACCATTGATGATTGTCAACAAGCAAAATTTTACGCTGATATTTTACCCGCTATTTAGGACTTTGTTTTTAAAACGCTTGACAGATACAAGATATAGGTGTATATTATTATAGAAGTTTTACATATAGTTATGTTTTTTTGCATACAAATATGTCAAACTTTGCTAAATTTGCATTTAAACTGTACCTTTTCTGAATGGTAAATTTCGAGAATTTTAAACAGAAGGAGGTGCTGTTAACGTATGAGTAGTGCAATCATTCCGATTGTTGTCGGCATAGTATGTGCCGTTATTTTTGGTATAGTCGGCTTTGTTCTGGGCGGTGAGCACCGCAGAAGAACAAGCGAAAAAGAAATCGGCTCCGCTACACAGGAGGCCACAAAAATAATTAACAATGCTTTATCTGAGGCTGAGTCAACAAAAAAAGCCCGTCTCATTGAAGCAAAGGATGAAATTCACAAACTCCGCACGGATGCTGATAAGGAAATCCGTGAGAGAAGAAGTGAAGTTCAAAGACAGGAGTCACGTTTAAATCAGAGAGAAGAATATCTTGATAAGCGTGCAGATTCAATTGAACAAAAAACGGAGGCTTTAAGCGATAAGCAAAAGCAGCTTGATGAAAAACTACTCGAGATTGACGGCATTAAGAAAAGCCAGTTTGATATGCTGGAACGTATATCGGGTCTCACCCAGGAGGAAGCAAAGAAACAGCTTCTTGCAACCCTCAGTGAAGAGCTTGATACTGAAAAAAGCAAGCGTATACTCGAATATGAGCAGATGGTCCGTGACCAGAGCGATGTTTTGGCTCGTGAAATTATCGGCACTGCAATCCAGCGTTGTGCAGCAGACCACACAGCAGAAACAACTGTTTCCGTTGTTGCCCTTCCAAACGATGAAATGAAGGGCAGAATCATCGGCAGAGAGGGCAGAAATATCCGCTCTATCGAAACAATTACAGGTGTTGAGCTTATTATTGACGACACACCTGAAGCGATTACAATCAGCTCTTTTGACCCTGTCAGAAGAGAAATTGCAAGGCTCACTCTTGAAAGACTGATACAGGACGGACGAATCCACCCTACAAAAATTGAAGAATGTTTTGAAAAGAGTACAAAAGAGGTTAACGCAACCATTAAGCAGGAGGGTGAAAAGGCTGTTCTTCTTGCCAACTGCGGTCAGATTCATCCCGGACTGGTAAAGCTTCTCGGAAAGCTGAAATACCGTACCTCGTATGGCCAGAGCGTACTTAAGCACAGCCTTGAAGTATCGTACATAGCAGGCCTTATGGCCGCTGAGCTCGGTGCTGACGAAAAACAGGCGAGACGTGCAGGTCTCCTTCACGATATCGGTAAGGCACTTGACCATGAAATGGAAGGTTCTCATATTGCTCTCGGTGTTGAATACGCAAGAAAGTATAAGGAAAACGAAGGCGTAGTTCACGCAATTGCAGCACATCATGGTGAAATTGAATGTAAGACTGTTGTTGCTTGTCTTGTTCAGGCAGCCGATGCAGTATCAGCAGCAAGACCCGGTGCAAGAAGAGAAAATATTGAAAACTATATCAAGCGTTTACAACAGCTTGAGGAAATTTCCACAAGCTTTGACGGTGTTGAAAGAGCATATGCAATTCAGGCAGGCCGTGAGGTAAGAGTTATGGTTAAGCCTAATGTAATTGACGACAGCAGAATGCCGTACATTGCTCGTGAAATCGCTAAAAAAATTGAAAGTGAAATGGAATATCCGGGTCAGATTAAGGTTAATATCATCCGTGAATCAAGAGCCAGTGATATTGCAAAATAACAAATGAAATGCCGGCAGATGTCGGCATTTTTGTTAATCATTCACAAATAATAACCGGAGATGAAACTATGATTAAACATATTGTCTGTTTTAAACTTAAGGACAACAGCAATGAAAGCTGTGAAAAGGCGGCAGAAATTTTCAGATCAATGGAGGACAAGGTACCTCAGCTCAGAAGTATTCAGGTGGGAATTGATTTTCTGCACTCACCACGCTCTTATGATATCATTCTTGAAACTACATTTGACAGCAAAGAAGAGCTTGAAAATTATCAGAAAGATCCTTATCACTGTGATGTTGTGAAAAAATATATACACGGTGTTCAGGAAACCTCCATCGCAATTGATTACGAATTTTAATATGAATTTCTAAAAGGCTGTTACGTATTCATAAACGTAACAGCCTTTTTTACAATATTGTGCATAATTGACACAATTCGGCACATTTAATAAAAATAATAAATATATATTAAATTTATTATATATAAATAATATATATCAGTTGACATATTATATGTTAATTGGTATAATATTTTTATACAATTTTACCATAAAACCAGGAGGGAACTATGGAAGAAAACAGAGATATTAACATAGATTTAAGAAAAATATTTTCTATGTTAAAGAAGAAAGTCATTTTCATCATTATCATATCATTAATCGGCGGAGTGCTTGCAGGCTGTATTACAAACTTTTTTATTGAGCCAAAGTATACCGCATCAATAAAGATGCATGTTTACAGCAGCAGTGATAACCGTGTTGCATCAAACAGTACAATTACCTCAAGTGAGCTGGAAGCCTCACAGCGACTTGTTAATACATACCTTGTTGTTGTGGGAAGTAACACTTTCACGCAAAAGGTTGCAGATAAAATCGGTAACGGAATGAAGCCTGAAATGATTCGCTCCATGATGAGCTGTTCTCAGATTGAGGACACACTTGCCTTTCAGGTAAATGTCACAAGCACTGACCCTCAGCTTGCAGCTGACGTGGCAAATGAAATCGCCAACACCTGTCCTGAGGAAATCGTCAGAATACTTAAGGTTGGCGGAGTAGAGGTTATCGACTATGCAACCCCTCCTGCATCACCGTCATCTCCTAATCTGAAGAGAAACATATTAATTGGACTTGCTTTCAGCTTTGCTGTTTCTTTTGTTTTCTTCTTCATTAAAGAGCTGTTCGACACAAGAATTATGGATGAGAAAGATCTTGAGAGAGAGTTTGACATCCCTATTCTCGGTACAATACCACGTCTTGTACCTTCAGCTGAAAAATCAAAATCGGATGTCAAATCGTCCGTAGGTTCATCAACTCCGTCATTTGATATAGGAAATACCGCAAAGGAGGAGACAAATAATGGCTAAGCTCGGATTAAAGAAAAAGAAAAAAGAAACAAAATCACTGGCTTTTTCACGAGAAGATCAGAAAAAGATTCTTTCTGCCGATTCCCCCTTTGTTGTTAAGGAAGCTTACAACTCAGTAAGAACAAATCTCCTTTTCACACAGCAGGGTGAGAAATGTCCCGTATTTGTTGTTTCAAGTCCTACTGCCAATAATGGTAAATCAATTAATTCCATCAATATGGCAATTTCATTTGCACAGATGGGCAAAAGAACCCTGCTCATTGATGCAGATATGCGTAACCCAACTGTACACCGTATGTTCTCTATTCCTGTAAAAAACGGTCTTTCCGAAATTCTTGCAGGACTTACTGACAGCATAACCGTTTCCAAAACAGATATTGAAAATCTTTCCATTTTAACAGCAGGTAAAATTCCTCCGAATCCGGCTGAGCTCCTTGCATCAGCACGAATGGATCAGCTGCTTGAATTTGTTAAAGAGCGTTATGACTGTGTACTCATAGACACACCTCCGATAAATCTTGTAACGGACTCAACTGCATTTGCTTCAAAAGCAACAGGATATATTATCGTTGTCAAGCTTGAAACCACTGATATGCAGGAAGTAAAGATGACAGTAAATTCACTCAGACATATCGGTGCTCCTATTGTAGGATTTATTATGAATGATACAAATGCCTCAGGGAAGCGCTATTCAAGATACTATAAAAGAGGCTATTACCGCTCAAAATACAACTACAACTATAATTATAACTATAATTACGGATACAGCAATTATAATTACAGATACAAATAAGCAGGTGTTTTTATATGGATAACCGTAACAGAATTCAGAAGCTTTCTGAATTTTTTGTTGGATTTCTATCATTGAGTTTTGCTCATATAATCAGTTATGTCTTCTTTACAGCAGTTATCAAAAAGATTGAGGACTACAGCTGTCAGAGCTGGATTGATTATAGTATAATTGTAATCCTTTCGTACATAACTGTTTTTTTCTGTTTCTACTCCCCTGTCAATCTGCTCAAACGCAGTAAGCCTATGGAGATTTCCTCAACACTGAGGAACTGTATGATTACATATGCACTGCTGTCTGTTTTGCTGCTGATTTCCAAGAATGAAATCATTGACTCAAGATATTTATTTGCAAGCAGCTTTATTGTCTATATTGTGCTTTCGCTTGCAGGGCGTTTTGTTTATAAGCGGATAATGATAAAGAAAATATCAAACAGTAAAATGGCAACAATTACCGGTGTTATAACAACTGTTGATAAAGGAAATGAATTTATCCCTAAATTGAAAACAGACTGGTCTAAGAACATAAAAGCGGTTGCGCTGTTAGATACCACATATGAAAACGGCTCATACAGACGCGTAACCAAAAAGACCGCTCATTCAGGCTCATCGGTTTTGACTGAAACCGAAGAAATCATTCACAATATTGACGGTGTTCCTGTAGTAGCAAACCTGGACAATCTTATGGGCTGGATTCGCACAGCTTCTCTTGATGAGGTTTATATCAATCTTCCGTCAGGCCATGAACACGAAGTAGCACAATACATTGAAGAACTTGAGGATATGGGAATCGTTGTTAATATCAACGTTCCGTCCCTTGAAAAAATACTTCGTGAAAGCAAATTCAATAATATCAATTGTGAGATTAAAGGCGATGTTCCTATGGCAATCTTCTCACCGATTGTCCACAACAGAACTGCACTGATTGTGAAAAGAGCTATTGATATTATAGGCGGACTTGTGGGAAGTATTGTTTCACTTCCGATTATCCTGATAACTGCAATTCCGCTTCTGATAGAATCTCCCGGTCCTCTTATTTTCAAGCAGCAGCGTATCGGAAAAAATGGCAGAATTTTTAACATTTACAAAATACGTTCTATGTATGTTGACGCTAAGGAAAGAAAAAAAGCTCTGATGGAACAGAACAAAATGGACGGCTTTATGTTCAAAATGGACAATGATCCCAGAATTACAAAGGTTGGCAAATTCATTCGCAAAACCAGCATTGATGAGCTTCCCCAGTTCTGGAATGTTCTTAAGGGTGATATGAGCCTTGTGGGAACACGTCCTCCTACCATTGATGAATTTGAACAGTATGAAAGCCACCACAAAAGAAGACTTTCACTTAATCCGGGTATTACCGGCTTATGGCAGGTCTCAGGAAGATCCGATATCCAGGATTTTGAAGAAGTCGTAAAACTTGACTGCACATATATTGATAATTGGTCTTTATGGCTTGATATAAAAATATTATTTAAAACTGTAGGAGTTGTTTTAACCCACAAGGGTGCTGAATAAACTCTTTTAACATGGTGACATTATGGAAATTGCAATGATTGGTCACAAAAGAATACCTTCACGAGAAGGCGGAATTGAAATCGTGGTAGATAAGCTTTCCACCGAGCTTGTAAAAAGAGGTCACACTGTTGTGGCATACAATCGCAAGGGGCACCATGTTTCAGGAAAAGAGTTTGAAAACAGTAAAAAATCTGACAGCTATAACGGAATTAAGCTGAAAACGGTTTTTACATTTGAGAGCAGCAAACTGAATGCTATTGTTTACAGTATATTGGCTACAATAAGAGCATCCTTCAGCCGCTTTGATGTGGTGCATTTTCATGCCGAAGGTCCGGCATCTATGTGCTGGCTGCCTAAGCTCTTCGGCAAAAGAGTGATTGTTACCATTCACGGACTCGACTGGCAGAGGTCAAAGTGGAGCGGCTTTGCAACCGGCTTTTTAAAATTCGGTGAAAAGACTGCCGCAAAATATGCAGATGAAGTGATTGTGCTTTCAAAAAATGTACAGAAATATTTTCTTGATACATATAACAGAAAAACAGTCTATATTCCCAACGGAATTGAAAAGCCTGAAATCAGAGATAACTCGCTGATAAAAGAAAAGTTCAGGCTTGAAAAAAATGAATATATTCTTTTTCTCGGCAGAATTGTGCCGGAAAAGGGTGTGCATTATTTAATCAATGCATATAAAAACATGGAAACGAATAAAAAGCTTGTAATCGCCGGCGGCTCAAGCCACACAAGTGAATATATGAATGAGGTCAAAGAGCTGGCAAAAGATGACAGCAGAATTATCTTTACTGATTTTGTACAAGGTCAGGCTCTTGAAGAGCTTTATTCAAATGCATATGTCTACTGCCTGCCAAGTGACCTGGAGGGTATGCCCCTCAGTCTTCTTGAGGCAATGAGCTACGGTAACTGTTGTCTTATCTCTGACATTCCGGAATGCACAGAGGTATGTGAAAGCAATGCAGCAGTATTTACAAAAGGAAATGAAAAGGATTTGCAGGAAAAGCTACAGATGCTTCTGAATAATAAAGATTTGACAGACAAATATAAGCAAAATGCTTCTGACTTTATCTGCAATAAATTCAACTGGAATGATATCGTAAGTGAAACGATTGTCTTATATAAGGGTGAATAAATGAAAATTTTGATGGTAAATAAATTTCTGTATCCTGCAGGCGGTGCCGAAACCTATATGTTCGGACTGGGGAACTGCCTCAAGGCATCAGGGCATCAGGTCGAGTATTTTGGTATGGACAGTGAGGACAGATGTGTTTCTAACACAATTAACTGTTATACGAAAAATATTGATTTCAGAAATGCAGGCCTATCCGATAAACTAAAATCATCATTAAAAACCATTTATTCAAAAGAGGCTGAAGTCAAAATAGGTAAGGTTATTGACAACTTTAAACCTGACATTGTTCACCTCAATAATATTAATTTTCAGCTTACACCCTCCATTATTTACGAAATAAAAAAGCATAATATCCCCATTGTTCAAACTGTGCACGATACACAGATTGCCTGTCCGAATCACAGAATGTACAATGAACAGACTGAAAAAATATGTACTGACTGTTTTGACGGAAATTATATGAACTGCATAAAAAACAAATGTGTTCACGGCTCTGCATTAAAAAGTGCAATAGCTGCATATGAGTCATATTATTATCATAAACGAGATACATATAATCTTGTGGACTGCTATATCTGCCCAAGCAGATTCATATCCGATGTAATCATCAACGCAGGCGTAAAAAAGGATAAAATTGAAATTTTACACAATTACTGCAAAAGCTATGGTGAGCTTAACCCTAAGGATGAAAGCAGGAAATATGCTCTTTACTTTGGAAGATTAAGTGTGGAAAAAGGAATTAAAACACTGATTGAAGTTTGCAGGGAATTACCTGATATTGAGTTTATCTTTGCAGGCACAGGACCTCTTGCTGATTTATGTAATGGTATCAGCAATATTGACGCTGTAGGCTTTAAAACAGGTGATGAATTAACAGAGCTGATAAGAAATGCTATGTTTTCCATATGTCCGTCTGAATGTAATGAAAACTGTCCGATGTCCGTTATTGAATCAATCGCACTGGGCACACCGGTTATCTGTTCCGATTTAGGCGGAGCGCCTGAGCTTGTAACAGAGAATACCGGTGAAATCTTTAAAGCATATAATAAAAACGATTTGAAAAAGAAGATTCTTAAGCTTTACAGCAATACAGAATTGCTTGATAAAATGAGCGAGGAATGTATCAAATCAAGTACAAATACAGTAAACAAATACAGTAAAGATATGATTGAAATATATCAGCGTCTGATTGAAAACAGAGGGTAAATATATATGGTTAAGCTTGTTTCAAAACTTATCAGTAAAATAAAACACAGAGAATATACCGTTGATGAGAGTATCACCTCATCTGACCTTTTTGGTATTCTGTTCACCCGTATGGCAATGCTTATCAGGGGATTTTTTTGCCGTATGGGATTTAAAAAGTCAGGCAGAATGGCTTTCATCGGTTCAAAGGTAAAAATACGTTCTAAGAAACATATATCCTGCGGCTCAGGACTTACAATTGAGGATAGCTGCTTTATCAATGCTCTATGCAAAAATGGAGTGACTATAGGCAAAAACTTTTCACTTGGCAGAAGCAGTATGATTGAATGTACAGGCGTTATCCGCGAGCTTGGTGACAGCCTTGAAATCGGTGATGATGTGGGTATTGCCGCAAATGCTTTTATCTCCGTAAGAGGCAAGGTTAAAATAGGAAGCTCAACAATCTTCGGTCCGGGTGTAAAGCTGTTTTCCGAGAATCATATTTTCACCGACAGAGAGACGCCGATTTACCTTCAGGGTGCTTCAAGACAGGGAATTGAAATCGGTGAGGACTGCTGGATTGGAGCAAATGCAGTTGTGCTTGACGGAGTTAAAATCGGCAAGGGCTGTGTTGTTGCAGCAGGTGCTGTTGTAAATAAAGATGTACCGGATTACGCAGTTGTAGGCGGTGTGCCTGCAAAAATAATCAGTACAAGATAATTGGAGAAAAATAATGAAAAAATTAAACGGAACAGTCATTGTTACATACCGCTGTAATGCACGCTGCAATATGTGCAACAGGTACAAGAAGCCTTCAAAGCCTGAAGAGGAAATTACTGTTGAAACAATAAAAAAATTACCGCCGATGTATTTCACTAACATCACCGGCGGTGAACCCTTTATCCGCGAGGATTTAAAGGATATTGTTCGTGAACTTTATAAAAAGAGTGACAGAATTGTTATTTCCACGAACGGCTTTTTTACAGACAGAATTATTGAACTCTGCAAGGAATTCCCTAATGTAGGCATCAGAATTTCCATTGAAGGCCTTGAGGAAACAAACAATACGATTCGCGGTCTTGATGACGGCTTTAACAAGGGGTATACAACTCTTAAGAAGCTTGTTGAAATGAATCATCCGGATGTAGGCTTCGGTATGACTGTTCAGGATGCAAATGCAAAGGACCTTGTTGAACTTTACAAGCTCAGTGACAAGATGAATATGGAATTTGCAACTGCGTCACTTCATAACTCCTTCTATTTTGTTGAGGCTAAAAATATTATTAAAGACAGACCTATGGTTGCAAAGGAATTCGAAAAACTTGTCAATGAGCTTCTTAAATCAAATTCTCCGAAAAAATGGTTCAGAGCTTATTTCAATCACGGTCTTATTAATTACATATATGGGCAGGAAAGACTTCTTCCCTGTGATATGGCATTTGATACCTTCTTTATTGACCCTTACGGTGATGTTATGCCGTGTAACGGTACAAAAGAAAAAGAGGTTATGGGAAACCTGAATGATACCGACTGGGAAACACTTTGGAACAGCAAGCAGGCTGACAAGGTACGTGAAAAGGTACGCCACTGCGACAGACAGTGCTGGATGATTGGCTCTGTCTCCCCTGCTATGCATAAGTATATTCAGAAGCCTGCTATGTGGGTAATCAAGCATAAGTTCCTGCGTTTCTTCAAGGAACAGAAGTACTCAATGTATGAAAATAAAATATGCCGTGATTTACGTGACGGCAAGGTTACTAAAGAAGATCTTGACAAGCTCTCCACATGCGATATGAATGCTGTTGTAAATGATGGCCTTTCAGATGTATCAAGAGAACAGCTTAAGCATAAAACAGGTGAAGAAATTGTTGATGCCGATATCGCTGCACAGACAAGCAAATAAGTACTGAATCCGTACCTATTTGAAAGGATAGTGATTTAATTGAACAAAACATTAAACCGAGTGGATTATCTTGATAATATTAAGGCACTTGCATGTGTACTTGTGGTTTTAGGTCATTTCATTATGAGTATGGATGCGAGTAATATCGTACCATTTAACAATTTTACAGAATGGTTTAAAGATACAATATATCTGTTTCACGTTCAACTATTCTTTCTTTGCAGCGGATTTTTATACATTTTCTCTGTAAAACACAAAAACAACTATAAATACCCTATATTTATAGCAAACAAGCTGCTGGCTTTGGGTATACCGTATTTTACATTTACAGCTGTTACTGTGCTTATGAAAAAACTCGCAGGTGACAGCGTGAACACAGCATCCAATGGCTTGCTGCATACGCTCTTTATTGAACCGACTGCACCATACTGGTATTTATATGTTTTATTCTTCCTGTTCTTAATCATACCACCTATTAAAAATAAAAAAGCAATCGGCATATTATTGGCACTTTCTTTTATACTGAAAATAATTGCCGCAACGGATATTCTTCAGAATATCCATCTTCCCTATTTTGTAACAGGTATTTTCAATTACTCTATTTGGTTTATACTCGGTATGTCCGTATGTGTATACGAGTTTAAACCTTTAAAACACGGTAACATAATAGGTGCAGCAGTTTTAGCAGTGTTTACTGCACTCAGTGCAGTAAAATATCATAATGGTATTGAAAACAAAGCCTTTTCATTTCTTCTTGGCTTAATTGCCGTATCCGGTGTATTCATATTGTTCTCAAGCAGTAATATCAAAAGCGGAAAAATCCCTCAGTTTTTAATAAAATACAATCTTCCTATATTCCTTATGCACACAATATTTGCCGCAGGAGTAAGAGTAGTTCTGTCCAAGATAGGTCTTAATATATGGTACATACAAGTGCCTTGCGGACTGATTGCCACATTTGCAGGACCTGCCATTGCAGCATTTATAATGAATAAAACAAAATATTTGGAAATATTCCTTTATCCCACAAAGCTGATAAAAATCAACAAGGAGCAAAAGTTTTTATGAATTGCAAGAAAAAAATTGCTGTTATCACACGCCACGCGGTGTCAAACTACGGCTCCGTTTTGCAGGCATATGCACTTCAGAAAGCAATAAACTCCTTTGGCTTTGAGGCGGAAATCATTGATTATATAAGAAAAGATGAGGATTATCATAATATTACAGACACACTTGTAAAAAAATCCTCGTGGAACAAAAATGCCTTAACACGTATTGTTTACAAATCCATACAGTCACCCGAATATATAAAAATGGGTAAGGCATTTGAAAAATATAGAAAAGAATTACTGAATGAAAGCAGCACAAGATATGCATCCGTAGATGAACTGAAAAAAAATCCGCCTGCCGCAGATATCTACTGCACAGGCTCCGACCAGGTTTGGGGTGCGGTTGGTAGCGATGAAATTGACGGAGCATACTTTCTCAATTTTGCTCCGAAGGGCAAAAAGAAAATCGCTTATGCTGCCAGCTTCGGCAAGACGGATACCAACAGTAGCTGTAAGAAGAAAATCAGGAATTACCTTACATCCTATGATTGTTTGACTGTACGCGAAAACAGTGCAGTGAATCTAATCAATCATCTTGGCATAGACAATGTAAATCAGGTTCTTGACCCAACTCTTTTACTGGATAGAAACGAATGGAGCAAGCTGATAAAGACCGATATTAAAAAAGGATATGTTCTCCTATATCAGCTCCACAGCAACCCTGATATGGACAACTATGCTGAAGAATTCGCAAATAAAGCAGGGCTTAAGCTAATCAGGCTTACTCCCCTTTTTCACAGAACCTTCAAGTCAGGCAAAGCTATTTATCTGCCTGATATCAGCGACTTTTTATCCTACATAAAAAATGCTGATTATATGATAACAGATTCCTTTCACGGCACTGCCTTTGCAATCAATTTTAATACACAGTTTATTGATATATTGCCCGGTGAAACCAAAACAAGAAATCAGAGTATACTGGAGCTCACAGGTTTATATGACCGTGTACTGAATGATTACAACGATTTCAGCTTTATTGAAAATAAAATTGACTTTTCATCGGCAAATCAAAAAATTGCCGATGAAAGAATAAAATCTTTAAATATTTTAAAAGAAATGATTGAGAACTGAGGAAATCGAATGAAACTTGCAGCACCGATACTGGTTGAGAAAAAAGAATACTGCTGCGGCTGCGGTGCATGCAAGGCTGCCTGTAAAATCAACGCGATAACAATAAAACGTGACGAATACGGCTTTGAGTTCCCTGTGATTGATGAAAGCAAGTGCGTCGGCTGTAAAAAATGCAAGGACGTATGTGCATACCAAAACAGCAATAACCAAAATAAGACTGACAAGGCTTTTGCAGCAGTATCTAAAAGTACGGATGTAATGCAGTCTGCCTCAGGCGGTGTATTTGCAAGCGTTGCTGCTGAATTTGTAAAAGACGGCGGAATTGTCGCAGGCTGCTCACTGGAATCAAATGACGGACAGCTTAAGCCTAAGCATATCATTGTTGATAAGCCCGATGATTTACATAAGCTGCTCGGCTCAAAATATGTACACAGTGATACATCTGAAATCTTTGAAAAAATCAAACAGCTGCTTAATGACGGTAAGAACATTCTTTTTTCCGGTACTCCATGTCAGGTTGATGCATTATACTCCTATCTTGGTAAAAGGTATGATAATCTTTATACCATTGATTTGATATGTCACGGTGTGCCGAGCAAAAAAATGTTCTCAGATTATCTGAGTATGCTTTCAAACAAATATGGCTTAGTTAAAGAATTTGTATTTCGCGATAAAAAAAGAGGATTAACCTTTGTATCACGTGCCTTATGTGAAAATAACGGCAAGGAAAGATACAAGTATATTCAATATGGTGAAAGCTCTTATTATTCCAATTTTTTAAGATGCAATACCTACAGAGAATGCTGCTACTCCTGCAAATATGCGAATGAAAACAGAGTCGGCGATATAACGATCGGTGATTTCTGGGGAATCAAGACGCAGCACCCTGAGCTTTTTGACGGCAGTCACAGTGAATTTGATTCCGACAAGGGAATCAGCTGTATCCTTCAGAATACAGAGCAAGGCAAAAGACTTATTGAATACTACGGCAGGGGGCTCAGTCTTTATCCGAGTACCTTTGAAAAAATTGAAAAAGAGAATAAACAGCTGTCCGAACCGAGCGTACCTAAAGGAAACCGCGAGGAAATCATGAACATTTACAAACTTAAAGGCTATGAGGAATTTGACAAGTATTTTATGAAGCAGGAAGGCAGTGCCGTGCTTGTTTCAAAATTAAAATCCAAAGCTCCTCTATGGCTCAAAAAGATAATAAAAAACTAGGACAGGACTTGATTCAGTATGAAAATATTATATTCAGCCTTTACTGCTAACCCCTATTACGGCTCAGAGGCACAGTGCGGTTGGTCATGGGCTTATGCGATGAGAGAATATAATGAGGTATATCTTCTCACAAGAACGGATAACAAAGAACACATTGAGCACTTTTTGAAGAAGTACAATGTAAATAATATCAAAGTATTCTATCACGATATTCCCAAGTGGATGAATCTGTATAGTAAGACGAAAAAGAATTTTTTCTATTTCTGCTATTACTACCTATGGCAGAAAACGGTTTTAAAAACGATTAACAAGCTGAATAAGGAATATCATTTTGATTACGTTCAGCACGTAACACTTGGTGACTTCAGAATTGCAGCACCGCTATGGAAATCAAATTGCAAATTCATTTTTGGTCCTGTAGGCGGAGCACAGATTACGCCTGAGCCATTCAAACCTTATATGAATGGTCACGAGAAAAGCGAAAAAGTAAGAGAGCTTATTAATAACGCTGTAAAATTCAATCCGTTTTACAGGCGTACACTCAACAAGGCTGCACTTATCCTTTGTGCAAACAAGGAAACGCAGAATTTCTTAAACAGTATGCTGAAAGATAAAAGCAAGTGCCGACTGCTGACCGAAAACGGAATGGTGAAAGCAAGAATCAAACAGCCTGATTTCCATATTAAAGATGAGACTGAAACAGTAAATCTCCTCTGGGCAGGACGGTTCATTTACAGAAAAGGCCTTGCATTTCTGCTTGAAGCATTAAGTCTGGTAGAAACTGAAAGAAAATATAATCTTTTTTTAGTCGGAAACGGCCCTGAAACCGAAGTACTAAAAAGAAAAGCACGTGAACTGGGTATCGAGGACAAGGTTACTTTTACCGGGCAGATACCTTATCTTGAAATGAAGGCAATCTATGGGGCGAGTGATTTCTTTGTTTTCCCCAGCCTCAGAGAAACTACAGGAACCGTATTGTTTGAAGCAATGAGCAATGGACTGCCGATACTCACCTTCAATCAGAACGGTGCAGATTTACTGATTGATGAAAGCTGCGGCATAAAAGTTGATATAAATCAGAGCCTGGATGAAATAAAAAAAGACTTTGCAGACGGCATAAAAACGCTTATTGAAAATGATGATTTAAGAGTTCAGCTCGGCAAAGCAGGATATGAAAAAATACTAAATGAATACACTTGGGAAAGCAAGTGCAAAACATTTGAAAATAAATTTTTAAAGGATACAAAATGAGTAAAACAATTTTCTTTATTACCAATGCCTTATCAGGCGGCGGAGCAGAAAGAGTAATGAGCAACCTTGCCAATTATCTGATTGACAAAGGCTACTGCATAAAATTCATACTGTTAAACGGTGACGAGGTTGTCTATCCGCTGAATGCATCGGCTGAAATCATTGTCAGACCTGATATTCAGGATAAGGACACAATGGCACAAATCAAATTTCTGCACAAATATATGAAGAAAAATAAAGATGCTCTTTTTGTATCCTTTTTCACACATCAGAATCTTTACACAATACTGGCAGCTATCGGTACAGGGGTTAAGGTCCTTGTATCCGAGAGAAATGACCCTGCCAATTCCTTTACACAGAAAATTCAAAAATTCGGAGACCCTGCAAGAAAAATCCTTTATAAAAACAAAAACTGCAAGAAAATCGTTTTTCAGACACAGGGTGCCGCTGATTACTTTGACCAAAGTATAAATGATAAGGGCATTGTTATACCCAATCCTTTAAAGGACGGACTGCCGGAGCCTTACATTGGTGAAAGAAAAAAAACAGCTGTTGCTGTGGGAAGATTTAATCCGCAGAAAAACTACAAGCTGATGCTTGACGCATTTGCTCAGTTTTCAGAAAAGCACCCAGATTATAAGCTGGAAATTTACGGTGACGGTGCTTTAAGAACAACAATGGAAAATTATATTGAAAGGCTCGGCTTAACGGATAAAATCGAGCTTTGCGGTTTCTGTAAAAATGTTCACGAAAGAATTATGGATGCAGGAATGTACGTAATGTCCTCTGACTTTGAGGGACTTTCAAATGCAATGCTTGAGGCACTGGCAATCGGCTTGCCGGTAGTGACTACGGATCATCCTCCGGGCGGTGCGAGAGCATACATAACGGATTATGAAAACGGCATCCTCACGCCTGTCGGTGATGTTGATGCTATGGCAAAAGCTATGTGCTATATGGCCGAACACTCTGAGAAAGCGCAGGAAATGGGTCAAAAAGCATCACTTATACGTGAAGAGCTATCCTCAGATAACATCTGTGAAAAATGGAAAAAGGTATTCGATGATATATTAAAATAAAGAGGTATAACTATGCAGAAGTTCAACAAAATGAATCCTGAAAAAAAGTATTTTATCACAGGTGCTGCCGGATTTATCGGCTTTCACCTCTCAAAAAAACTGCTTGAACAGGGTGCACAAATCATAGGAATTGACAATATAAACGATTACTATGATGTACGTCTTAAGGAGGCTCGCCTTGACATTCTCTGCAAATATGAGAAATTCACTTTTATCAAAGGAAGCATTGCAGACAAGCCGCTTGTATCTGATATATTCAAAGAGCACAAGCCTGACATCGTGGTAAACCTTGCTGCACAGGCAGGTGTGCGCTACTCCATTACAAACCCTGATGCTTATATTGAATCAAATATTGTCGGCTTTTTCAATATACTTGAGGCATGCCGTCACAATCCTGTTGAACATCTCATTTACGCCTCCTCCTCTTCTGTTTACGGTATGCAGGAGAAAACACCGTTTTCCGTAACCGATGATGTTTCACATCCGATTAGCCTTTATGCGGCAACAAAAAAATCAAACGAGCTTATGGCATTTACATATTCTCACCTTTATAATATACCTTCAACAGGACTTCGCTTTTTCACCGTTTACGGACCGTTCGGCAGACCTGATATGGCATATTTCGGTTTCACCAACAAAATGATAAAGGGAGAAACCATTCAGATATTCAACAATGGTGATATGAAAAGAGATTTCACCTATATTGACGATATTGTTCAGGGTATTGAAAATATGCTCTGCAATCCTCCTCAGGGTGCTGACCCTGCAAAGGTTTACAACATCGGAAATAATAAACCTGAGGATTTGATGACTTATATTGAAACACTTGAAAAAGCACTGCTTGAGCAAGGTGTTATCACAGAGCCTGCAAAAAAAGAATTTTTACCTATGCAGCCCGGTGATGTTTATCAGACTTATGCAGATGTAACAGAGCTTATGAATGATTTTGACTTTAAGCCAAGCACATCCATTGAAAAGGGACTGACTGAGTTTGCAAAATGGTACAAGTCCTTTTATTGCAGGGAGGCATAATTTATGAAAATAGCAGTTGCAGGCACAGGATATGTAGGGCTTTCCATTTCTGTACTTTTATCTCAGAAAAATGAAGTAACCGCCGTTGATATCATTAAAGAAAAGGTTGATATGATTAACAGCGGTATATCCCCTATTGTTGATAAAGAAATAGAAGAATACTTAAAAAATAAAGATTTGAGTCTTACTGCAACAACGGATGCCGAAAGTGCATATAAGAATGCTGATTTCGTTATAATATCCACGCCTACAAACTATGATCCCAAACTCAATTTCTTTGATACAAGCTCTGTTGAGAGCGTGATTGAACTCGTCACAAAGGTGAATCCCAATGCAGTAATGGTTATCAAATCAACTGTTCCTGTGGGTTATACTGAGGGAGTACGTAAAAAATATAATTGCAATAAAATTATGTTTTCGCCTGAATTTCTGCGCGAAGGACATGCATTATACGATAACCTTTATCCTTCCAGAATCATTGTCGGAGCACCTGAGGATATGGCTGAAGCGGCTCATACTTTTGCTAAGCTTCTTGAGGATAATGCTATTAAAGAAGAGGTTTCTGTCCTGTTTACACAACCAACTGAGGCAGAGGCTGTAAAGCTTTTTGCGAATACATATCTTGCACTCCGTGTGGCATACTTCAATGAGCTTGACACCTATGCTGAGCTGAGAAATCTTGACACTAAGCAGATTATCGAGGGTGTATGCCTTGACCCAAGAATCGGTGACCACTACAATAATCCAAGCTTTGGCTACGGCGGTTACTGTCTGCCGAAGGACACAAAACAACTCAGAGCCAACTTTGCAGATGTGCCGAGTAATCTTATCGGTGCCATTGTGGATGCCAATGTTACAAGAAAAGATTTCATTGCTGACAGGATTATTGAGAAGAATCCGAAAATTGTAGGTATCTATCGCCTGACAATGAAATCAAATTCCGACAATTTCCGCCAGTCCTCCATTCAAGGCGTTATGAAACGTATCAAGGCTAAGGGCATTGAGGTTGTTGTTTATGAGCCTGCGCTTAAAGAGGATAGCTTCTTCAACAGCCGTGTTATCAGAGACTTAGAGGAATTCAAGACGATTTCGGATATAATTGTTGTTAATCGCTTTAACAGTGAAATTGAAGATGTTAAAGACAAAATTTACACAAGAGATTTATTTTTCAGAGACTGAGTGATATTTGAATGAACATTTTAAAAAAAGGATTTATGTTTTTATCTAATAGGGGCTTTTTTAACAGAATGTCTGATGAAACATATCTCAAGCTGCGTTACAACTGCATAATGGGTAAAAAGCTCAATCTGGACAACCCTGTTACATATAACGAAAAGCTGCAGTGGCTTAAGCTTTATGACAGAAAACCCGAATACACCAAAATGGTTGACAAATATGAAGCAAAAAAATATGTGGCAAATATTATCGGAGAAGAGTATATTATCCCCACTCTCGGAGTATGGGATAACGTAAATGATATTGACTTTGACACTCTTCCGAACCAGTTTGTATTAAAATGCACGCATGATTCAGGCGGTCTGGTTATATGCAAGGATAAAGCAGAACTCGACATAGAAAATGCTAAAAATACTTTAAATCATTTTCTGAACAGGAATTTTTACAGTGTTCACAGAGAGTGGCCGTATAAAGATGTTAAGCCACGTATAATTGCAGAAAAATATATGGAGGACGAATCCAAAACGGATTTAAAAGATTACAAATTTTTCTGTTTCAACGGCGAACCTAAATTACTTTATATTTCAGAAGGCTTATCAGACCACGCAACAGCAAAAATCAGCTTTGCGGATATGGATTACAATATCGCTGAATTTAAAAGAAATGATTTTAAGCCGTTTGACAAATTACCGGACAAACCTTTAAACTTTGAAAAAATGAAAGAGCTTGCAAAAGTTCTGAGTAAAGACAGAGCATTTATCAGAGTTGATTTTTATGAAATCCATAAAAAAATTTTCTTTGGTGAGCTTACGTTTTTCCCTTGCTCAGGTTACTTGCCGTTCGACCCTAAGGAATATGATAAAGTGTTAGGAGATTGGATAACCCTTCCAAATAAAAATATCCAGGAGTAATATATGGAAAACTCTATCCCTTTAAATAAATACAGTAATGTAAAACCGAACTGGGCTTTCTTTTTATATTTTTCCGTAATGTTCGTACTGTATACCCATACCTATATTCAGCTGGGTATACAGCTGTTCATTATCGCATATGTAGTTTTAACCAAATTTTTTAACGGAAAAATTGTTCTGAAGAAAAGCACATTAAAAAATATACTATTTATATGCCTATGGTTCGGACTGTTTACCCTTTTACTTTTTATGTCCTCCAAGCTGTGGGCATACAGTGTGATGCTGAATTCAAGAACAATGCTCGGCGTTTTTCGGTGTTTCATTATAGGATTTGCCATTTTTGTATATGCTGATACAACAGAGCGTGCTCTTTCGGTCATGCAGTCCTTTGCACTGGCTTCTGTAATTTTAGGTATTGCTGCAATGGTTACTACACCTGTAAGCCAATATTTCCAGGCAGGTGATGAAGGCTTTGGACAAGCTATCGGTCAGCAGAGAAATCTGATTGGCGCAGTATCAGCATATATGGTTTTCACCTGCTACTTTTTGAAAAAATATACCAACTTTAAATACGGATATTTCTTAATGGTATTTTTTATCGTGCTCTCCATTGTAACAGGTTCAAGAAGTTCGCTTGTTCAGTTAATCATTCTGCTTGTTATGTTTATTGTTTTTGACAGAAACTATTTCAGAATGATTACGAAGCTTTTAGGAATCATTCTGCTTGGTACAATTGCTATTGTAATGCTTAAGAACATTCCCATTTTATATGAAAACATCTGGATAAGATTTGAGGATATGTTTACAACAATATCCGGTGACGAAGTTGCGGACGCAAGTACGCTGGGACGTCAGTTTTATAGAGAAATTGCTTTTGAAATGTTTAAAAAGCGTCCGATTCTCGGCTGGGGTCTTGATGGTTTTTACTGTTATCTGCGTGACTATCCTATGTACAAGGGATACTATATTGAAGCGGTTTACAGTCACTGCAGCTGGGCCGAAACTATGGCAAGTCTCGGGATTGTAGGACTGCTTGTATGGTATATCCCTCATATTTATATTTTGGTATCCAATATAAAATATTTTTATCGTCATCCACTAATGAAGTATACCTGTTTCTTACTGATTTCTCTTGTTATTATGGACTATGCAAGACTGCCCTGGATGAGCCATCCGGGCTGCTATCAGTTCTTTGTACTCTTTGCACTTATCCTGAATCTTGTGCGTGATGCACAGTTGTGTAAAAAAACATTATCTGATAAAACGAGTGACTGATTCAAAATGAAAGCGATATAAAACGCTTCAATAATATAAAAAATCGACACGGAGATATGTCAATGAATATTTGCATAATAACTGTATATAACAGTGAAAATTGCGGCAGTTTTTTACAGGCCTATGCACTTAAAACAATATTGGAAAAATTGGGACATAATGTTTATTTTCTTGAAAGAAATAAAAAGGATACATCTCATTCCTTAAAACCCCATATCAAAGACAGTATAAAAAAATTACTTCAATTGCAATTTGAAGACTGTAAAAACATCTGGAAAAGATACAGCGCTTTTTCAAACGCACAGACACTTTTCACAACAACTAATAAATCGGAAAAAATATATAATGAAATGGATTGTTTCATTATAGGCAGTGATACCGTCTGGAATCTAAATTCCAAATACTTTTCAAAAAACACAGATATCTACTTCGGAAAGAATTTAAGCTCAAAAAAAATTATAACCTATGCCGTATCCGCTGCAAATACACCAAAAGATAAATTTATTCATAATAAAACAGCAATTGAATGTTCTCATAAAATTTCAGATATATCTGTCAGAGATGATGCCACATACGAAATTGTTAGAGATATATTCAATATGAATTCCACCATTGTTTGTGACCCTACTCTTTTACTGAATAAGAATGATTACAATTGGCTCATTAAAGATATGCCGTGCTTTGATCATTCTCCCATATTGATTTATTACTTTGGAAATTTATCTGATAACAGTATTAAACAAATCAAAAAGTTAAGAGAAAAAACAGGTAAAAGGATTATTTCTTTCGGTCAGCACAGAACCTGGTGTGATATCAATCTTCCTTTTGACCCATATCTTTTCATTCAATGTTACCGAGACTGCTCCTTTGTTATCACTAATACATTTCACGGTACAATCTTTTCATTGATATATGAAAAAAACTTTGCAAATTATGGTCAGGAAAAAAAGAAAATTGAATCTCTGCTTAAATCAGTCGGTGCAGAAAAAACATTTGTGCAAAGCAATGATAACTTACTGCCCTTCTATGAAAATCAGCTTGACTATAATGATATAAATAAAAAAATCGGGGTACAAAAAAACACCTCGCTGGAATTTTTAAAAAGGAATCTGAATGATTAAATGAGAAGTAAAAAAGCACTTTATAACACAACAGCATCTATTGGCTATGAGGTTATTGCTGTTATTTGCGGACTTATTCTGCCAAGACTTATACTCAGTCATTTCGGCTCAAGCTATAACGGTATTACCACTTCAATCACACAGTTTTTATCCTGCGTGGCCTTACTTAAAGGCGGAGTAGGTGCGGTTACCCGTGCATCGCTTTATAAGCCTTTAGCAGAAAAGAACACACATGATATAAGTGCTATTGTAAATGCTACATCAAAATTTATGAAGAAAATTGCACTTATATTTTTAGGTGCAATTTTTATCTTTGCAGCTCTTTATCCATTTCTTGTCAGAGATGAATTTGAATGGTTGTTCTCCTTTACACTCGTACTGATTCTTGGCATCAGCACCTTTATACAATATTATTTCGGACTTGCCTATCAATTTTTATTTGAAGCAGATCAAAAACAATATGTACTTATGCTTACACAAGCCTTTTCCACCGTTTTAAATACTCTGCTTGCTGCAATACTAATTTATGCCGGTGCTGGAATTCATATTGTAAAGTTAGGAAGTGCTTTGGCATTTTCACTAAATCCAATTTTTATATTCCTATATGCAAAACACAAATATAAAATTGATAAAACTGTAAAACCAAATGATTCGGCTATATCACAGCGGTGGGATGCTTTTGCACAATCCGTTGCATATTTCATACATAATAATACAGATGTTATCGTTCTTACCTTTTTTACAAATACCAAAGAGGTTTCCGTATACACAGTATATAACTATGTGATTTTCAATATAAGAAATGTTATATCTTCTCTTGTAATGGGATTTGGTGCTGCTTTTGGCAATATGCTTGCCAAAGGAGAAAAAAAGCTGATTGAAACAAATCTGAAAATATATGAACTCATCATTTTCGGTACAACATCGGTAATTTACACTACAGCAGGTATTATGATTGTTCCGTTTGCACTTTTATATACATCCTGTGTAAATGATGTCAACTACAGCAGACCGCTTTTTGCATTGCTGATTACTGTTGCAGGTGCTTTCAGTTGCTTTAGGATTCCGTATCAGACAATCGTTGAAGCAGCCGGCCACTTTAAGCAAACTCGAAATGGTGCAATTGTTGAGGCTGCACTTAACATTACATTATCATTGATTTTTGTTGCAAAGCTTGGTTTAGTCGGTGTCGCAATAGGCACGCTTGCTGCAACTGTTTTCCGATCTTTCCAATATGCAGTATATCTTTCAAAGCATATTGTTAAGAGAAATATAATGATATTTATTTTCCATATCATTATAAATTCCGCTGTTGCATTATTAACATTCATAGTATCAAAATATCTGTTCACATTTGATACCCCCAACTTTATGTGGTGGGCACTGAAAGCACTTTTAGTTGTTATTACTTCAGGAATCATATCGTGCATTCTTCATCTGATTTTTTACAGAAAAGACATTTCGATACTAAAGGACAAAGCAATTCTACTGATAAAAAAAAGAACAAAAAAATAAAATTATGATTATGAAAAATAAGTTTATAAAGACAATTTCAATATTTATTTCAGCTGTTGTGCTCATCACATCATTATCAGGATTCAATATTGCATTTGCATCATCTGATAATCAGATAATGATAACGCAGCAGCCACAGGATAATATAGTATCCATCGGTGATACTGCCGGCTTTACTATAGCTGCCGATGGATCAGGTCTGCAATATCAATGGCAGCTTAGCAGTAATAGCGGTATTACATGGGAAAATTCAGCAGCAAAGGGAAATAAAACAAATAACCTCTCTTTTCCTGTTACCAATTATTCATATAAGCTTATTTACCGCTGCATTATTACTGATACATCCAAAAACAGCATTGCATCTGATATATGCAGAGTATCAAAAAAATCAGATGATGAAAAGCTTCAGATTATAACCCATCCCTCAAATACAGAAGCTGCAATCGGTGATACAGTATCATTAGCTGTAAATGCCATAGGCTCAGACATCACATACCAATGGCAGCTCAGCAGTAATAACGGTATTACGTGGGCGAACTCCTCCGCAAAAGGAAACCGCACTGCTACTATTTCCTTTCCGGTCTCTAACTATTCCTATAAACTCATTTACCGCTGTATTATTACTGATGCATCCAAAAACAGTATTGTCTCCGACCCCTGCTGTATTATTGAAAAAAAGAATTATATACCTGTGCAAATCACGAAGCAGCCTGAAAACACGGAAGCAAATATGAATTCAACGGCTTTATTTACTTTAAGCGCTGTCGGCAATAATATTGTTTATCAATGGCAGATAAGTACAGATCAGGGTAAAACATGGATATCTTCCACAGCAAAAGGAAACAAAACACACACCCTTTCTTTTCCTGTTATTAAATATACATACAACCGTTTGTACAGATGTGTATTAACAGATAGTTATGGAAATCTTGCAATATCCGATGTAGTCAAGGTATCCGCTCCGGCTGAAAAAAATTTTATATTGACAAATACAGATTATGATTCAGAATTCTCAGAAAACAAATATAAAACAATTATAGGCATTAACGACTTTTTAAACAATGCCATTCTTGTTTCAGCTGATTCAAAAAATAATGCATCAGTAAAATACAGCTGTAATATAAATCTGAATACGGATGATTTACACATTTTAAAGTTAACACTCCAGGCTGAAAAGAGCTGTTCAAAAATCAGCATCAAAATCAATGATAATGCTATTTCAGCAACTTATCCTGTCTATACCCAAAAATCAGATTATTATATTCCGATAACAAATACAGATACGCTCAATTCTATCGCAATCAGCCTTATAACCGATTATCAGCCCATTACGATTTCTGATTTTCAATTTGTTAATTTTGCAATCGAAAGTATCAACAACCACAGAACCGGTATATATCCTAAAAATATAAATGAGACTGTTTTTGAGGAAAACGATACTATTGGCGAAGCTACAACCGCATCAATCGCGGACAGCAAGTATCTGTATTCGGTAAATAAAGGTATACTAACTGTTTATGATATAACAGGGAATACACCTTCTGAAGCAGCGTCACTGGAGGGGCTGGGAAATTGTCACGATATTTCCTTTATTAATGACGGAAAGGCACTCGTTATTTCTTCAAGAGAAAACGGTGCATATTTCGTTGATATTGATAATCCGCTCAAGCCTGTACTTGCAGGAAAATATGCAACTCTTGAACTCAGTTCAGGTCTGGCAGTAAATGGCAGCTACGCATTTATATGCAGCAGATACTTTGGAGTTGAAATCGTTGATGCCTCTGATATTTATAATCCGAAATACTATTCTCAGATATCAAACAGAGAAGAAATGTACGATTGCTCGGTTGACGATCATTATTTATATATCGGCGTATGGGCTCAGAAAAAAATCATTATTTACGATATAAATGACCTCAGAAAACCGATACAAATAAATACCATTAATCTTGACGGAAATGTCGGCGGAATTGTTGTTGAGAATGGCATCCTCTATGCAGCAACAGGTTATCACAGCCGCGATAATTCAACTGCTGTATCTTCTCCGGGATTCGGAATGGGAAATGGACTTGAAATATATAATGTAAAAAATCCGCAAAATCCTGTATGGCTTTCAACAAATAAAATAGACGGGCGATATAAATATTCCGGATTTGATTACTGGAAAGTGAAAGTCAGCGGAAGATATGCCATTCTTGCAAGTACCTATAATGGGTTATATGTTTACGATACAAGCAATTTGTCAGCTCCTATACTGATAAATAAATCAACTATTCGAATTGAAAAAGACTCTCCGAATTACAAAAAATTAATTTCAGGCAGCTTTATATTCAATTTTGATACTTCGGAATTTAATCAGGCTCCCGTATTATCCGTATGCACTGCCACGAATAAACTCTTTTTCGGGGACCCGTACACCGGAATTTATCAGATAAGCTTAAACAATATGAAAAAAGAGATAATTCCCTGTACCGATTTGAAAGGCACTGATAAAAGTATTCCTGAAATACCTGTAATGGAAGGGTATACAGCAAATATCATTACTGCGAACTGTTCTGTATACGCTGCAAAATATGCAAACAACCTGATATATATCGCTTCCTCAAACGGCATCACTGTTTTAGATGAAAATCTGAATGAACAATCAAACTATATTACGGATTCCCCTGTTAAAGACATAGCTATTTCTAAGAATGGGAAATACCTGTACACAGCAGAATGTGATGACGGTATAGGAATTTATTCAATAGATAAGCATAATATAGCTTATTTAGGCGGTTGTAAAGACAATACTAAATATAATTTTTCAATAACAAGCCTGTCACTCACTGCCGATGAAAATTATATTATTGCTCAGGGCGGATTTTCACGTATTTGCACAATTGATATAAAAGACAAACACCATCCTGTTATTTGCTCATTGGCATCAGGTGGATCTATGTACTATCGTAACATTTGTCAGGGACTCATCGCAGATAAATATACAGCAGTCTGCGATAACGGGAAAATCAATTTGTTTACATCTGACGGCAACAGCCTGACCACAGCAAAAACCATAACAAACTCCGTAGGCTCTGAAACAAACGGTATGGCTGCTTATAACAACTGTATTGTGGCAATTTATAATAATGGATATGTTTACTTTAATCCAATGACTGAGAATCAAAAGCTTTCCTCTCTGCCGCTGCATAAGATCTCCGGAATAAGCTACCTCAGGGGGAAACCGGTAATTTACGGTGATATAATGATTGTTTCCTATTGCTACGGAAAAGAAATAACAATTGTTAATATATCCGATTTGGATAATCCAAAATTAATTGCACAGCTGAAAATTGATGCAAGTCTTGATTTGGCTGAAATAACAGATAATTTTATAATTATACCTATGAGAAATGACGGGATTTTAATTCTGAAAAAAGATCAACAGGTAACTGCCAATGTATAAAATATTGAAAACGCTGTCTCATGATTTAGGTATTTTCTTTAACGAATATTTTATAATTCCGTTTTTTATTGCAATATTTATAACCCTGATTTGTATAATTATTTTGGCTATTAAGAAAAAGCGAAAAAATAAACTTCATTATATAAAAGCATTTGCAGTAATGTTTTATTTTTCCGAACTGTTTTACACCACAATTCTTCACAGAATAGGTACAAAAACAAATCCTTTGTCGGATGTATTTGGTGAATGGTCAATCTACGACGGCGAAACAATAATGTATATCAATCCTAAGCCGATACTGAATATACTATTGTTTCTGCCGATATGCTTTGCTGTATTTTATATTCTGAAAAGCTTTTTTAATAAAACTTTTTCAAATAAAAAAATAATACTATTAACGCTGATCATATCATTATTTACATCGCTTGCAATAGAGCTTATTCAGCTGATTTTCTGCATAGGAACATTCCAGCTGTCCGACCTGGTCTATAACACGTTGGGCGGACTGCTTGGTGCAATTATATATATAACTGCAAAAAGAATAATAAACAAAAACAACACAGGCTAAGCTGATTTGCAAAGCCTGTGTTATTTTTATCTATTCATTTCTTTTTACCAATAACCTAAAACGTGCTGCATTACAAGGCTTACCGCCGTAATGCACACCCAACAGCAAAGGCCCATTAAAATAGGCTTTCCGCCTTTTTTTACAAGATTTACAACATTTGTATTCAGACCGATTGCACACATTGCCATTGAGATAAAGAACTTGGCAAGCCACTTTGCGCCCTTTACAAAATAATCATTATAAAATGCGGTAAAGGTACTTTCAGGAAGCGCAGCAACAAGAGTTGTTATTAGTGATGCAATCACGAAATACAGAATGAACCAAGGGAAGATTTTCTTCATTGAAACCTTAGTACCCTCTGTGCCTTCCTTTTTCGCCCGACGCGTTCTGATAAATGCCAACACAAGAGTAATCGGAATAATCGCCAGTGTTCGTGTCAGCTTAACGGTCGTTGCCTGCGCAAGAACCATTCCCTCTGTACCCTTCATACTGTCCCACGCTGATGCAGCTGCAGTAACAGAAGAAGTATCATTAACCGCAGTGCCTGCAAATAAAGCAAAGCCGTCATTTGTAAGACCAATTGCATTGCCGAAAGTCGGAAAAATCAAAGCGGCAATAACATTGAAAAGGAAGATAACTGAAATGGACTGTGCAATTTCCTCGTCATCGGCATCAATAACAGGTGCCGTTGCCGCAATTGCCGAGCCGCCGCATATGGAAGAGCCTACACCAACGAGAATAGACACCTTTTTATCCACCTTTAAAATTTTACACATCACAAAAGCGACGATCAATGAAACAGCAATCGTTGAAATAATAACCGGCAGACTTTTTCCGCCTACGGACAGCACTGTTCTTATATTAAGTGTAAAGCCAAGAATGATTACTGCCCACTGCAAAATCTTTTTTGATGTAAAGGTGATACCTGATTTCACTCTTTCATCGGATGAAAATTTACCGAATACAGCAGTAATAACCATACCGATAATAATGGAAAATACAGGTGCACCGATAACCTCAAAGGAAAATGAGCCTATGCTCAGCCCTGACAGAAAGGTGGAAATTCCTGCAATAATTACACAGCTGAAAATACCTAAACCGTTTTTCTTTACAAAATTCATATCAATAATTCCTTATCATTCTAAAATTCTGACTCTTCAGTACCTCCAATAAATCAGCGTTGCTTTTAATCGGCTTTTGTGTTATTATGCCGCCTCTTGCAAGATTTTTAACCACGTGGAAATCGGAGCCTGATACCATCAACTTGTTGTTTGCCTTCGCCCATTCGTATGCCTTGTCGTTAAGCTCCTTGTTTGTCTTTCCGTTATATATTTCCACTCCGTCGATATAATCCGGATTGCATCTCCTGATTCCTGTACGAAACGGATGTGCCTGATAAACAAGGTACCCTTCTCTACGGCAGCGGTTAAACACTTCCCTTTCCCATACATTCATAAGATTTCCCGCATTATACAAAAAGTCCTCATCAATACCGTAAATCAGATAATCATTGGCAGTAAAGTAATGACGAAGCTCCATACCAAGCAATACAGTGAACTCATCATCAGCTGCGTTTTTCATCCGTCTGTAGCCCTCAAGATAAAAATCAATCTGCTTCTGAGGACACCAATTCGGTGTGAATGTCATAGGACTGTAATGATCTGTAACAACGATTCCGCTGTACCCCTGCTGTTTATAAAGTTTTACAATCTCTTCCGGTTCTACTCTGCCGCACCGCGAAACACATCCGGTGTGACAATGCAGTTCATACTTAAATTCCATAAATAAGAGAATACCACAATAAAGCTATTTTATCAACCGATAAAACAAAAATTATACAACGATTTAAGTTTTCAGCCATTATCCTTTCATTAAATACTAATTGTAAATAAACAAATAATAATGCCGAAAACACTTTAAAACATATCGGATTTGTGGTATCTTAGTTATATATAATATACGGAGAATATAAATGGATATAAAAAAATTCTTTAAAAACATAATATACATTATCGCTTTGTTCGGAGTATCAGGGTTATTCATACTTTTCAACATCTATGATGAAAATGCTTCAGCTGTCTTTTCTTTTTTTGTACTGATTGGAGCTGCTGTATTAATAAATGGCTTTTCACTCATGGCCATAAGGACTAAAAATGTTTTTTATTCTGTCTCAGACCTTGTATGCTTTGCTTTGTGGCTGTATCCGTTATACGGCAAGGCACAGAATTTACTTCCTGAAGGTACAGGTATATGGGCATATCTGCTTATACTTACAGCATTCCTTCCTGCAATTGCCTGCTGCCTGTACACGATTATGTATCATATAATCATAGATTTAAAAAAGAAAAAAGCAGGCAGAAAAGCATTGACTGCAAAAAAAGTATTATCCATAATCAGCATTGTAATAACACTTGTTTCCGCCATATTTTTAATATTATCCGCTGTCAGGCTTGCCACACAAATACCAAAGGATATTGAACAGAGAAAGCAAAACTATTCGGACACAGTAAATATGGCAAAGGAAATGGCACAGAAGTATAAGGATACTGATTTGGTTCTTGAGGAAATCCTGGACAAGTACGAGCTGACTTATGATAACTCCAATGAAAACGTGTATATCATTGAGGAACTGGACGAAGTAAGCATGATTATCAGAACGACAAAAGACGAAGATGATAATTTGTCAGGTACAATAAATGTTTCCTGCGATAATATCGGCTTTATCATACCAAATTACTATGCCTGGAACATTTATAATGGTGAGGAATCGGAAATTCCGCTGAACATCAAACCTGAATAGATCAATAGCAAAAGCCTGAACTTTGATGGATTTTCCACATAAGTTCAGGCTTTTTTAGTTTAGCAAACTGAATAGCAATAGGTTATAAAAACTGTCTGACATCGGTTGCGAGCCTATCTTCAATCTGCACAAGCCTGGATGTGATATCCCTTGCTTTTGAATCAGCACTCTTATACTGATTCAGATATCTGCTCAGTGATTTTACACCCATATTGCAGCCATCGGTAATTAAATCAGCAGCCGTGTTGTCTGTGCCGTCTACTGCCATTTTCATATTCGTTTTTACCCAAGACATTCCCTTTGCCATAGGATTTGGATTTTTGCCATCATCATTATGCTCGTTCAAGAGGACAAGAATTTCATCCTTAAGCTTTTCGTGCTGGTTTTTACTGTCGTGAAGCAGTGTTCTGAAATCCGTATTTTTTACATCATCAATAATATCATCAATGGCAGATATACCCATCTTTATACCTGAATCACATTCCTTAAGGAGCTTTACTGTATCGCCGTCTGCACCGGTTCTATCTGTCATACTATCCCTGCTTTCTTCAAATTGATATTAAAAGTATTTGCAGGAATAATCGTATTATTCAAAAAAACAGTATCTTATTTTAAAATAAGATACTGTCCTTTTCATTAATCCCAAAGTGATTTGTAAATATTTAAAACATCGTCCTTGCTGATGTCCTTAATGGTATTTGCGGGAGAGCCTGAAGCAATGGCATCATCCGCCATTTTATCCATAACATTAAAGAATTCAGCTTTATCAATTCCATATTTTTCGAGCGTCGGAATTTCACAGATTTTACAAAGCTTTTCACAGGCTTCAATAAATTTCTTTGCTGCTGCTTTATCATCATCGTCATCGTTTGCAGCACCGATTGCCCTTGCCATATCTGCAAAACGGTCATACGCTCCGTCATATACATAGCCAAAGCACTCTGACAAAAGCATTGCGTTGCTGATTCCGTGCGGTACATGGAACAGTGCGCCGATTGGTCTGCTCATACCGTGAATAATGGTTACTGACGCATTATTGAAAGCCACACCTGCTTCAAGTGCAGCGAGCGACATCTGTGCCCTTGCCTTAACATTATTGCCCTCATTATAGCAGACAGGCAAATACTTGAAAATCTTTTTAATTGCTGAGATTGCAAATTCATCTGTAAGCGGCTGTGCTTTTCTTGAGGTATAGGCCTCCGCAGCGTGACAAAGTGCATCAAGACCTGTTGCAGCAGTAACGGACTGAGGGGCAGTCAGGGTAAATGCCGGATCATCAATTGCTAAATCAGGCATAAGCACTGCACCCTTGAGCAGCATTTTTATATCCTTCTCCGTATTCGTGATAATCGTAAACTGTGTAGCCTCTGAACCTGTACCGCTGGTTGTGGGCACCGCTACCATAGGAGGAGTAGGCTTGTCAATAATCTTACCATAATAATCATTGATGCTTCCGCCGTTTGTTGCAACAGCACCGATTGCTTTCATAGCGTCAATAGGAGAGCCGCCGCCGATTGCAATGAGAAAATCGCAATCCTCAGCTTTATAAAAAGAAAGTCCTTTATCAATCATAATATCCGTTGGCTCTGAATTCACGTCGTCAAAAATATAATTTGCGATACCAAGCTCGTCCAGTATTGCAGTAACAAGCTTAACATTACCAAGCCTTACCATAAATTCATCTGTTACAATTAAAGCCTTTTTACCTAAACCGCTGATAAGCTCTTTTGCATTTTCAAGTGCACCCTCGCCATAAACGACCTTACCGGGCATAATAAACTGATTTCCCATATACTGTCCTTCTGAGAATTGAACACAATAGCCTTAAATTCTCTGCTTAACATTGTTAAAATTTTAACTATATTTTAAATAAAATAACGGAAATGTCAAGTATTAAAAGCACATATCATTAAAGCCACCAAAATAACATTTTGGTGGCTTAGAATTTTTGTTAATATTTAAATTTTATATTCTTCAGATTAAAGAAGGCCATCCCAAGTGTCAACCTCTTTCGCCTTCATCTCTTCTTCATCAAACCAATGCTGGGTAACTGACTTGCTTTCAGTGAAGAAACGATAAGCGTCCTTACCAAGACAGTGAAGATCACCGAAGAAGCTCTGCTTATGACCGCTGAACGGAATAAAGCCAACAGGTACAGGAATACCAACATTGATACCAACCTGACCGCCGTCAGTATATCTTGCAAACTGACGTGCATAATAACCGCTCTGTGTATAAATAACTGAGCCGTTTGCATATGGACTTGCATTCATAATAGCAAGGCCCTCATCAAAATCTTTGCATCTCTTTACACAAAGAACAGGACCAAAAACCTCTTCACTGCCGATTGTCATATCTTCAGTAACATGGTCAAAAATAGTAGGACCTACAAAATAGCCGTTCTCATAACCCTCAGGGAGCTCAGGATTACGTCCGTCAAGCACAAGAGTTGCACCCTCGTCAATACCCTTCTGAATATCCGCCAGAACCTCTTTATAATGTTTTTCATAGGTAATAGGGCCAAGACGGGTTGACTTGTCCCAAGCCGGACCGCAGTTGATGTTCTGTGCCTGTGCCTTAAGCTCTGCTACAAATTTATCTGCAATTGACTCCTGAACTACAACGCAGGAAAGCGCCATACATCTCTGTCCTGCGCAGCCGTATGCAGAATTGATAACGCCTGCCACTGTCCTTTCAAGTGCACAGTCCTCCATAATAAGTGCATGATTTTTAGCCTGACAGAGTGCTTGACATCTCTTACCGTTGGCGGCAGCCTTTTCATAAATCTTAAGACCAACAGGAGTAGATCCTACAAAAGTAATACCCTTTACATCAGGATGCTCAAGAATTGTATCAATCTCGTGTCTTGAGCAGGTAACAATATTGATTACACCATCAGGAATACCAGCTTCCTTATAAAGCTCACCGATTCTCATAGCGGTTCGAGGTGTAAGTGATGCTGCCTTAAGCACCATCGTATTACCGCAGGCAAGACATACCGGAGCCATCCAGCCAAACGGAATCATTGCAGGAAAATTAACAGGAACAATGCCTGCAAATACACCCATAGGCTCACGGTACTTAACTGTATCAAATCCGGTTGATGCATCCATGAGGCTTTCACCCATCATAAGTGAAGGTGCCTGTATAGCAAGCTCTGTACCCTCCTGAGCCTTTCCAACATCGCCCTGAGCCTCTCCCCAGGTTTTACCGTTTTCTTCACAGACAAGCATTGTGAGTTCGTCCATATGCTCCAGAAGAAGCTGTCTTACCTTATAAAGAATCTGTGTTCTTTTTCTTGCCGGTGTTGCTCTCCATGCTGGATAAGCAGCATTGGCGGCCTCAATTGCCTCAAGCACCTCATCATTGGTGCAGCACGGAGCCTGGCCTGTAATCTCACCTGTTGACGGATTATGAAGATCATACCATACTTCTGTCTTGGAGTCCTTAAATTCTCCGTTGACAAAATATTTAAGTTTTTCCATAAATTTTACCCCTTTGAAAATATATTTTTACCGACATTATTTTAACATTAAAAAAAATATATTTCAATAGCCAAATTAGGTAAACCCAAGTTTCTCCCTCATTCACTAATAAATGCCTTTGACATAAGATAATCATAGGTGATCTTATGACATTATCTGAAATGAAAGAAAATCAAGTTGCTACAATAATGGAAATAAAAAACGAATCCGGTCTTTCAAGAAGACTCTTTGATATGGGATTTATTGCAGGTCAGAAGATAACCTGTATTAATATAGGTGCCTTTGGCTCTCCTATTGCATACAATCTTCGCGGTTGCAATATTGCACTGCGTAAAAAAGATGCTGATAAGGTATGGGTGATTTTATGAAAAAAAACAAAAAAGTACTTTTAATGGGTAATCCCAATGTGGGCAAAAGCACTGTCTTTAATGAAATAACAGGCTCACATCAGCATACAGGAAACTGGACCGGAAAAACAGTTGATATTGCAAAGGGTAAATATTATTACAAATTCACGGATTATGAGCTTATAGATTTACCCGGTACATACAGTCTGCTCTCCTCCAGTGAGGAGGAACGCCTTGCAAGGGATTATCTGTGCTTTGAAGAATATGACTGTGTAGTGTGTGTTGTGGATGCCACAAATCTTCTGCGCAATCTCAATCTTGTACTGCAGGTAATTGAGGTTACGGATAAGGCAATTCTGCTTTTAAACCTTAATGATGAGGCGAAAAAAAAGAATATTGATGTAGATGCAGAGGATTTATCCAAACTGCTAGGAATACCTGTTGTAAGAGCTACTGCCAGAAGCGGTAAAGGGATTAATGAGCTTCTGGAACAGATTTACCTTGTCTCCAATCATACAATCCAAAATGAAGTTCATACACTGTTTTATTCAAACACCATTGAAAATGCAGTACACCGCGTAACAAAAGGACTTAAGGGAAATATTGAAACTGACAAAAATTTACGCTTTTTCGCACTAAGACTGCTTGAGAGTGATGATAGCTTTAATACATCGTTCAATGCTCATTTCGGTGATGATATACTGCATAAGGGTTCACTGCGCGGTAATATTAACACCGCGAAAAAGGAATTGGAGCAGTTCGGATATAACGGCGATAAATATGTAAAATCCATTACCGCAGCAATCTTTGAAAAAACAAATGATATAGCAAAGCAGACAGTCAAAACTCTACCGTCGAAAAAGGAAAAATTCGAAAAGAATCTTGATAAAATCCTTATGGGTAAATTCACATCAATACCTGTTATGCTGCTGCTGTTAGGCGTTGTGCTGTGGATTACAATTGCAGGGTCAAACTATCCGTCAGACTTTCTCCGTTCAGTATTTGACAACTTCGAGATATGGCTCGCGGATTCGCTGATTAATTTAGGTGTATCACAAACAATTGTAAGCCTGCTTGTCAACGGAATATTGCGAGTTCTGCTCTGGGTAGTAGCAGTTATGCTGCCGCCTATGGCAATCTTCTTCCCTCTTTTTGCACTGCTCGAGGATTTCGGAATTCTTCCGCGTATTGCATTTAATCTCGACGGAGCATTTGAACGCTGCGGCGCATGTGGAAAGCAGGCTCTGACAACCTGTATGGGCTACGGCTGTAACGCCGTCGGTGTAACAGGCTGCCGCATAATCGACTCCCCCCGCGAACGCTTAGTGGCAATCATCACAAACTCCCTCACCCCCTGCAACGGAAGATTTCCTCCACCAACACTATGGCAACTCCTATGGCTGAAAATAATAAAATCTTCGTCAAAGTGACTATAAATCCCGAAGTTAATTTGTATAATCCGACCAAAATCAAAACTTTTAGAAAAAAGTATAACCTCAAACGAACCGAACTCTCACAGTTAACAGGTATCTCAATAAATGCCCTCCAACTTTGGGAACTCGGACAAGCTACCCCGCATTATAAATATTGAAGAAAATTATTACTGTTTATGGGAGGTTATGAAAATAACATATAGATAAAAATGCAGTACATTTGTTTTGAATGTACTGCATTTTTGCTTGTAAAATATACACTTTTGAAAAATGACTTGAATTTTTGATTTTTTCAAGTTACTACTCAACAAATCTTACACTTATATATTGTGTGGCATTTCGTAGAACTGCGAGTTCTACGCAAAGAAAAGTCCAGTTTTTTATATGTTACCAAAATAGATAATAATTATACCATAAACGATTTAGAATCTTTCAGTTAAAAAGAATAAATGAATATTTTTCTAGTTTATAGAAAAAGGAGAAGTGCGATATGAAAATTAAATTAGCAATATTAGAGAAGGATCAAAATTATTTAAACAGAATTGTTTCTGCTTTTAGCGTTAAATATCCGGACAATCTCGAAATTTATTCGTTTACTAATATTGACCTTGCCATTTCGTCTATAGAAACTGCTCATATTGATGTTCTTATTGCAAATAACTCTTTTGAAATAGATATTGCTTCTTTGCCAAAAAGGTGCGGATTCGCATATTTTGTTGATTCGGCTGATATTGATACATATAACAGTCAAAGAGCAATTTGCCGTTTTCAAAAATCCGATTTGATTTACAGACAAATCCTTAGTATTTATTCTGAAACAGCAGGAAATTTATCGGGCATTAAACTTGGCGATGATTCAGGCAAAATAATTGTTTTTACTTCTCCAAGTGGAGGTGTCGGCACATCTACTGTTGCTGCAGCATGTGCCGTACATTTTTCAGAAAAAGGAAAGAAGACTTTATACTTGAATTTAGAAAAATTTGGCTCGTCAGACACATATTTTTCAGGCGAAGGTCAGTTTGATATGAGCGATATTATTTTCGCTTTAAAGAGCAAAAAGACAAACCTTGCTATGAAACTGGAAAGCTGCGTAAAGCAAGATGCGAGAGGCGTCTATTTCTACTCTCAATCAAAAGTTGCACTTGATATGCTTGAGCTTAATGCCGATGACATTATAAGGCTTGTAAATGAAGTAAAAATTGCAGGTTCATATGACTATGTTATTTTAGATTTGGATTTTTCTATAAGTAAAGAGATGAGAAACGTTCTTTCTCAGGCAATGTCAATAGTCTGGATTGGAGATGGCACGGAAATATCCAATATGAAAATCACAAGAGCATATAACTCTTTTTCTATAAAAGAAAGCAATGAAGATACTCCGCTTACTAATAGATTATCGTTGATATATAACAGATTTAGTAGTAAAACAGGTAAAATTGTTGGGATAGTCGAATTGAGAAATATAGGTGGCGCACCTTGGTATAAGCAAGCAACCATGGAACAACTTATCTGTGAATTAAGCAAAATGTCAATATTTGATAAAATTTGTTAAGGCGGTGAATTGAATGGACTTTGATCAGGAACAGCAGCTTGTTGCTGAATTAAAAAAATACGTAACAGAGAATTTTCCGCTGAGCAAAATGGAGGACGATGAGCTTGAAGCCAGAGTTGAAGAAATTGTTCTTCAACGCATTGGTAATCAGTATTGCTCTATTGAACAAAGGGTTTCGATAGTAGAACAAATATATAGCTCTATTCGTGGTTTCGGATTACTTGATACCATTATCAAGGATGACAGTATCACAGAGGTTATGATTAACGGCCCCGAAAATATTTTTATTGAACAAAATGGACATTTGTTTCAGTTAGATAAGCAATTTGAAAGTCAGCGTCGATTAGAAGATATAATTCAACGTATTGTTGGTTTGGCAGGAAGAGAAGTTAACCAAGCCAATCCTATTTGTGATACACGATTACCCGATGGTTCCCGTGTAAACGTTGTACTCCCTCCCATAGCTCTTTGTGGTCCCACTGTAACTATTCGTAAGTTCTCAAAAACGCCAATGACAATTGAAAAACTTATAGAATATGGTTCAATAACTCAAGAAATCGCCGATAAACTTGAACTACTTGTTAAAGCAAAATACAACATATTTATCAGCGGCGGTACGGGTAGTGGTAAAACAACATTTTTAAATGCATTGTCGAATTACATACCTCACGATGAACGTGTAATAACAATTGAAGATTCTGCTGAACTTCAAATCGTAAATATTGACAACCTTGTCAGTTTGGAAACTCGAAATGCTAATGCTTCAGGTGCGGGTCAAATTACAATAAGAGATTTAATTAAATCATCTCTTCGTATGCGCCCAGAACGTATTATTGTCGGTGAATGTCGTGGAGGAGAAGCACTTGATATGCTGCAAGCAATGAATACAGGACATGATGGCTCTTTGTCAACCGGGCATGCAAACTCTACGCAGGATATGCTGAGCCGTTTGGAAACGATGGTTCTTCAGGGTGCAGCAGGGCTTCCATTAGAAGCAATCAGACAGCAAATAGCCTCGGCAGTTGATATAATTATACACTTATCAAGACTTAGGGATAAATCAAGAAAAACAATGGAAATAACAGAAGTTGTTGGTTACGAAAATGGAAAAATTATACTTAATCCGCTTTATGTTTTTAAAGAAGATGAAAATTCGACATTACAACATGTTTCCGGTCAATTGGAGCGTACTGAAAACAAAATGAAAAACAAGCACAAGCTGGTTCTTTCAGGATACTATGATGAACTGTGAGGCAAAAAATGAAAAGCATATTTGTTAAAAAAAATGATGTCAAAGAATCACCTGAATATGGTCTTTCAGAAGTTACTAATATTCAAACCTTAAATTACACCGTATATCATTTAAAGACATGGGAAAAAATAGTCTATTTTTTAATTGCTTTTTCTGTTGGCGCTTTTGTCGGATATCTTTTTTACGGAAATCTCGGCAAGGACGAATATGGTCAAGCAACAATAATTACATATGTTCTTAATATTATGATTCCTACTATCGTTGGAATCATAGCTGGAAAAATGTTTCTTCCGATGAGAGAAAAACAAATCATTGAAAAAAGACGAAAAAATCTTCGAGACCAATTTAGGAATATGTTAGAAGGTTTAGTTACTTCATTGGGTGCAGGAAATAATGTACCTGATTCCTTTTCTGCAGTTTATGAAGATTTGAAAATTCAATATGAATCGGATGCATATATAATCAAAGAATTAGAGATTATTCTTGAAGGTATTCGTCACAATGTTCCTGTCGAGAATATAATTATGGACTTTGGCGAAAGAAGTGGAATTGATGATATTAAAACTTTTGCTAATGTCTTTAATATCAGTTATCGTAAAGGTGGAAATATTAAGGATGTAATCCGAAATACCCATAGTATAATAAGTGAAAAAATTGAAATTGCAGAAGATATTGAAACTACTGTTACAAGTGGAAAAATGGATCAAAAAATCATGTTGGTCATGCCGATTGCACTTATATCAATCATTAAATTTATGAGTCCGGAATTTGCTGCAAATTTTGCGACACCAGCCGGTATAGCATCAACAACTATTGCTATAGCATGTTTCGTGGGCGCCTATTTTCTTGGTAAATCTATGCTTGATATAAAACTTTGAGAAGGGATAAATTAATTTTATGAGTGTGATTTTAATTAAAGATGTCATTATGTATAGCCTTTTTGTTATTTGTTTTGTTGCATGGGTAATTATATTTATTAAATCAAAACAATATGATTCGCTTTTTGAAAATTTGGACAAAAAGGATTATCCTCTAAAAGAATTATATTCTGTTGGTTACTGTATTTTAGAAATGGTTGGATATAAGTATACCAGCAAACGAGATAGGGCGAAGAGGAAGGAACTCAATGTTCTTTTTGGCGAAAAGTATGCAGATTATTATCTTAGAGTGATTTATTCGCAGCAGATATCCTTGTCTATATTGGTATTTATGCTGTCGTTTTGTATGTATGGATTTTCGCAACAGATAGCTGTTTGGATTGTTATGGTTGCATTCGCAGGAGTAGCATTTTATTATTTTGGCGATATTACAAGTAAGAAAATTAGAAAACGTTCTGAAGAAATGTTAAGTGATTTTTGTGAAATGGTTTCAGAACTGGCATTGCTTACAAATGCGGGAATGATTTTACATGAAGCTTGGGAATTCGTGGCTGATTCAGATCGAGAAGGAACAATTTACGAGGAAATGCGTGTTGCCAAAAATGACATGAATAATGGATTGGCGGATGTTGAAGCAATTCGAAGATTTGGCAATAGATGTATAATTCCTGAAATAAGAAAATTTACATCTACGCTTATTCAAGGAATGGTTAAGGGAAACGACGAATTAGTCGTAATGTTGCAAACTCAAAGCAGTGAAGTATGGAATGCAAAAAAGCAGGATGTGCGTCGTCAGGGTGAGAAGGCAGCGAGCAGACTTTTGATACCTATGCTTTGTATGTTTGTCGGTATCCTTATTATGGTTATAGTTCCGATTTTTTCAAATCTTGGAGCATAATAAATTACTAAGCTGAAAGGAGGAAAAAACAATGATGGATAAATTAACAGGAATGATGCTTGTGGCATATTTAAAGGTTGAAAACTTTTTCAAAAAGGAAGATGGAGAAGTAAATATCATTGCAATTGTTGTACTTATCGGTATTGCTATTCTTCTTGCTTTAATCTTTAAAGACAGAATTTCTGATCTTATCAACAGTCTTTTTGACACAATTGATACCAACGCACAGAACGCAGTGAACTAAGTTACTGGAGAAAACAATTCAAAAGGCATGGGAGTTAATTCTATACATATCTCATGCTTTTTGAAATTGTTTATTATGATATTTTTTTGATTTTTTCATCTTAATTTAAGCTTGAATAAAAATCAAATAAAATTATTGAGGTAAAAAAATGAAAAAAATATTTAAAGATAAGAGTGGAGCGCTCATTGTAGAAGCTTCAATTGTTTTCCCTATAATGTTGTTTGTGATTTTGATGATGCTTTATATGGGGAATGTTTATTATCAGCAAGCTAAATTGAATTCGATTGTTGATGTAGCAGCTATTAAGGGCGCAGCATATTGTGCAGATCCAATGCTGGACGATATTGAAAATATGGGTAGTGTTCCTAAGACTTATAATGACATCCAACCGTATAGATATCTATTTGGAGTGTCAGATGTTGAAAGTAAAATGCAAGATTACGTAATTGAACAATATAGGTCTGCTGGTGATGGATTTTTTGGTTCAATGGCTCCAACGTCTATTACATGTGATGCTAATTTTAATAATAGTGTAGTAATGTATTCATTTACTGTTGAGGCAACTTACAATATCAAGGTTCCATTGAGATTTATGGGAACAGAAGCACCGACAATTGTTTCTCTGTCAGCCAAAGCTACAGCACCGGTAAGTGATAATGGTGAATTTATCAATAATTTAGACATGGCTCTGGATTATTATGAATCAAGTGGATTGAGCGAAAAAGTAAGTGCTGCTGCGAATAAAATAAGTGGATTTTTTAGAAAATTTGGAAAGAATTAAGATGATAAGGAGGAACGAAATGAAAAAAAGACATATTAATAGTAAAGGAGCAATATCCATATTTCTTGTTATCGTCCTTGTTCCGACTATGGTGTGTTCATCTTTATTTGTTGATGCTTCACGAGTTAAGTCATCACAGAGTCTAGTTGCAGCTGCGGGAGATTTAACCTTAAATACAGTTTTATCTCAATACGATGTGGATTTGAATGAATTTTATGGCTTAATGGCTTCAGCGCAAGACATGGATGATGTGTTAGCTGCGGCGGAAGATTATTTTACTTCATGCATTAAAGCTCAGGACATTGATACAACAAATGCAGCAAAATGGGCTAATTCTATCAAAAATGTATTTTTAGAGGATGGAGATGTTTCAGATTTATTAGGAATTGATCTTGCTCCGGAAAGTCATATTTTAGTTACACCAACAGCAGACGGAAGTTTAACTAATCCTGCGCTGGTTAAAACTCAAGTTGTAGAATTTATGAAATACAGAAGCCCCATTAACAGTGTTGTAGCACTATATGATAAGTTCAAAAACAGTTCTAACGAACTTGAAAATACTACAAAGACTTCTGATTTAGTAGATAAAAAACAGGATTATTACGAAGCTCAAGGCGATGTAGCCGATAAGGCTTATTCTGTATATAAAAAAATTGTCGAATATGATAAATTGGGAATAACTGCGGATGATTTAAAGGCAATGAAAACATTTATTAATTCGCTGGAGGAAAATTATAAAAACTGCCATATAAAAATGGTTAAGGATCTTTATAATACGCAAGGACTTTCCCATAGTGAAATAAGGTCATGCGTAACACTTCCAACTCAATATTCACATCAAAAAAAATATGATAATGCGTCAGCAAATACAATTGGCGGATTAATAGATAAATTGATGAGAGCATATGACCAATTTATGAATGCCAAAAGTTCATTTGATCAAAACATAAAATCGTGGTCCACATCCGGTAACTCATATTATGATATTCAATATTGGGCACATTGCTGTAAAAATAAGACTTATTTTACCAATGTGCATAATAAAGAGATAAATTTAAAAGAGGCATATGTAAATTTAATTGATGCAATTGACCACGCTGAAGATGGGGCTTTAAATGAAAACTATACTTCAACCTATAATAGTTCTTATCTTAGCGGTGTCTCAAAAGGTACTCAAAAATCCATACAGTCATGGTGGGATTTGTTAAAAAGTTCAACAAAGAGTGCTGTTGATTCGGTAACTGCACATGGTTCTAAATACAATACAAGTGTATCTAAGATTAAAAATATAACAAATCTGGGAGATCGTATTTATGCATCTGGAACAGATACAAAACTTGCCGATATGTATAATATCTTAAACGATTATTATACAAGATATAAAAAAGCATTTAATTTGTTATCTGAAATAGTTAAAGGCTTAGGAGAATTAAAAAATCTTGTTATCGAAGCTGATAAAAAATTTGACAGTTGGGAAAGTAAAGCAGATGAATACTACTCGGATATTGAACTTGCTAAGTCAGATAAACAAGAAATCAAAGAAGTAAAAGAAACTTATAATAAGCTTAATGAAACAGATATTCAAAATTATATTGATCATATTAACAATGTAAAATCAGCAATAGGTACAGTTAAAGATGGTGCAAGAAATGTTAAGTATAATGGTCAATCTATAATTGATAAAACGATAAATGGTTATTCAGCATTTAAGAAAAGTTCAAATGTTTTGGAAAGTGAAATTCCTTTATACGAGGGCGACTTGAATCATTATGCAAATAGTTCTTTCAGCTTTAGTATGGTGGGAGTTGATATAGCATCATTGAATTTTACAGCTAATAACGATCCTAAAATTGCAGACAAAAAATATGTTGTATATAATTGGATGATTAAACAAGGTTTTAATGAACCTAAAGATGAAGAAAAAGAAAATGAATATAAGGATAAGAAAAAACAAGCAAAAAAACAAGCTGATGAAGCAGATTCAGATATATTGACAGATGTTTCAAGTAAAAATGATATTTCTAAGTTAAGCGGATTGCCATCAGGTACATCTGCAAACTTAGATGCCGGTAAAATTACAACAAAGATTAAAGAAGTATCTAATTTTGTCAGTAAATTGTTTTCGAATTTCGGTTCAACTATGTCGCAAACTGGCGTGAATGTTCGGGATGACTTGTTTACGGTTGACTACATTACAAGCATGCTGACTTGGCAGACATTTGAGTACGAAGCAAAATACAATATGCTTGATAAAAATCAGCAAAAAAATATCACATTTGAAAATGCAAGTTCTTTTTATTCCACTAAAAATAATGAATGGAATAATATGGATGTTACGCAAAAATACAATAAAACTTTATCAAACAAGTTGCGCAACAGTGAATCAACGAATTGGTCATATTGTAACGAAGTAGAATACATAATGTATGGAAAAAGCATTGACAAATCAAAATCTGCATTAAATGGATCTATATATATGATTAGATTCGCATTAGACATACCGGCAATATTTTCTACTTTTTATGGGGACAAAAAATTGGAAGTATTTGCCACTGGCGTTAATTCAGCTACTCATGGTATAGTACCTGCCGGACTTGTAAAAGTTATAATATGCTTAGGATTGACTGCATTAGAAAGTGCAGAGGATTTAAAAACTTTACGCTGTGGAATACCGGTAATATTTATTAAAACAGATAAGGATGATTTATTTTGTGAGAATTGGGAGTTTAAGACCGGTGATCATAATCCAAAAACCGATAAAACCTCAGCTGTTACATTTTTATACAGCGATTATATGAAATTGCTTTTGTTTTTGAAGTTGTTAGGCAGTGAGCAATACAATATTTATGGGCGGCTATCGGATATAATACAAACAAATATGTCTAAATGCGTTTTAAAAGATGATGATTATTCACTTTCTAAATCACAGGTATATTATACGATAACAGCTAATGTAAAGGTAAAACCGCTCATGTTAGATACATCATATGTAAAATCATTCATGGGAGACGCACCAAATAGAATGGATAATTGGAACACAATTTCTTATTCGACAACAAGAGGCTATTAAAAGGAGATTTAAGGTATGAAAAAAAGTATAAGTGTTTTTTTGATGTTAGCGATATTGCTAACTCTTTGTGCATGCAGTAAAGATAGTAATTCAAATAAAATTCCGGAAGAATCAAACATCGAAAATACAAGTGCTCAGATTGAAAAAGAAGAACTTATTTATGATTCAACAGAAGCATTTGAGTATTCTGAGGTAGATAATGGGATAATTATAACCGAATTTAAAAATTATGATTATGTCGAGTATGATAAAATAATTATTCCTGCAAACATTGAAGGGAAAAAAGTTATTGGTATCGGAGCATTAAAAGATACAGATACATATTATGGTTATGTTTTTGGTGCAGTTTTTGGAAATTGTGAAGTTGTGATTCCAAACACAGTTGAATATATTGGCGGCAAGGCTTTTCTCGGAGCTGATGGCTTAGTTAAACTTTCCGGTGGTGAAAACTGTACTAAAATTGGTGAATATGCATTTATGAACTGTGAGAACTTAGAAGAAATTACTTTTATTGATAATGTTTCTGACTTGGCAGATGATGCCTTTGCAGGATGCACAAAATGGAATAGTAAGCATTAAGGATATAACAAGAGGGATTAATATGAGAAAAAACAAAGGAAATGAAAAAGGAGCAATAATTATCGAAGCAACGATTGCATTAACAACATTTATGTTTGCGATTGTTTCAATTCTATTTGTTGCTCATATCTGTTATGCTCAAGCTAAAATTGGAATGGTAATTGATGGCGTAGCAAAAGATTTGTCGGAGTTTTCTTATGTTTATTCTCTCACCGGTTTAGCAGATAAACAGTCAAAGTTGAGCTCGGAAGCTACAAGAGCAACCGAAAGTATTGATAATGTTGTGGATAATCTTGATAATATTACCGATACTTTATCAAATCTGAAAGAGGTTGGATCAAGCTTAATGAATGACTCTGAGATGCAGTCCAGTATGCTATCTCTTATAAAAAATGAAGCTGCTAATAAGGCAGAGTCATTAGTTACATCAATGGTAGTAAAGCAGTTTGCAAAAACCAGATTGACAGGAACGGAATCTGATTGTGAGACAGTATTAAAAAGATTAGGCGTAGAAAAAACTGCCAGTACATATTTAGGTAGTATAGATTTTAGTGATTCTGTTTTTTGCGTAAACGGTTCAGCAGAAATTAAGGTCGTGGCACGATATTCTGTTAAACTTATAGAATTATTAAATGTTGATATAACATTCGATATATGTCAATGTGCTTCTACTAAGGCTTGGGGGGCTGCAAAAAAATCAGATGACGAAATTGCTGAGCAAACTAATGCTGAAGAAACAACTAATGCTGAAGAAACAACAGATAGTAGTGTAGAAAGTCAGACCGAGAGTCAAAAATCTATTGAAGATTATGCAAAGGAGTACACGAAAAATTCCACATCTGATAAAGTTATGCTTGGTACAGGTAATCAAATGATTAGTGATGCTGAAAATATTAATGCTACATATTTTGTTATGGGTTCTGATTATGATGGAAATTATGATAACTGGGAAATTCAAAAAAAGTTTCTTGAACAAAATCGAAATAAAACATTCTATATAAATGAAGATCCAAACAAGATTACTGATTCATCTCTAAAAAGGCAAATATTATGGTTACAAGATCAAGGATATTCTTTCAAAAAGAATGCGTTAGGTTACTGGGAAGCAAAAAAATAATTATTGTATGCGGAGAATATTTTTATGGTCGATATTATAATTTCAAGCTTAGTTGCTGTTTTGACAATGATTGTATGCTGTTGTTACTTAAAACTTAATAAGATAAAAAGCAGTAAAAATATTGGTGCTTTGTTACCGAGAAATTTTAAGCAGACAATCTTTGGAATTGGGATAATATTATCTTCAGTAGTGATTACGTTGATACTTTCGCTACTATATGATGCAACATGGCTATTTACAATAAAACGACTTATTATATGTATAGTTTTATGGCCTATTGCGTTTATAGATTATCGTAAACATATTATTCCAAATAAAATATTATTATCTTTACTTATAGTTCGGTCATTAATTGCAATTATTGAAATGATGATGGATTTAAATTTAGCAAAAACTGAATTTTTAAGTTCTTTGATAGCTGCCGTAGGTGTTTTGATACTTTTATGCGTAATGCGTTTAATTGTTAAGAATGGTATCGGATTCGGAGATGTGAAATTGTTTGCTGTGCTTGGTTTGTTTTTAGGACTTAAAGGTATAGTTTCAACGATGTTCCTTTCATTTATTGTGTCATTTTTTGTTTCAATTTTTTTACTTGTTTCGAAGAGAAAAAACAAAAAAGAGCAAATTGCTTTTGCACCTTCAATATTAGTTGGTACTTTATTATCAGTGATTTTTCTTGGCGCATAATACTTAAAAAGAGGGTAATTGTATGAAAAAAAATAAAATTATAATTCCAATAGCAGTGTTGTTGTTAACAGTATTAAGTGCATATTCGCTTATAACAACAAATATCAAAAATGTTAATGAGTATAAGGCAATTCTCTCTTCTGCACGAGATTATGCTTCGCAAGGGATTGTAGATGATGCTGTGAAATATTATGAGAAAGCTTTAGCCTTAAAGTGTGATGTTGATACATATATTGAATATGTTAATGTTTATGTTAATAACGGATATCCCAAAAAGGCTTTGCGAATAGCAGAGCAGATGGTTAAGGATATTAATGATTCACCTAAAGCCTATGAGTGTTTGCTTAATCAATATATTTCATTAGAATCGTACGAAGAATGTTTTCAATTAGATGACGAGGTAACAAAGAGAAAACTTCGTTCAGATGAATTTTCTAAAAAGATGTCAGATATTGAGTATAAGTATGCTATTGATTATCAAATGTATTCTGAAGTAAACGCTTTTTCAAACGGTTTTGCCGCTGTTAAATCTGATGACTTATATGGTGTAATTGATGAAACAGGTAATCGAGTGTTAAATAAGGCATATAAAGAAGCAGGTTGTTTTGCATACTATACAAACGAAAAAAATAAAGAAGATAGCGATTATGTAATTCCTGTATGCACAAACGATGGTAAATGGCAGTATGTTTCTTCAACAGGAAACAAAAAAATTGAAATTAGTGAAGACTTAAAATTTGACACTTTGGGATTATATATTGATAACGGTTTAACTGTTGCTTCAACATCTGAAAATTATGCATATTATAATTCAAAATTTGAAAAACAGTTTGGTGATTATGAATACGCAGGGACATTTAATTGCGGTTGTGCTGCAGTTAAATGTGGTGAAGCAGAATGGTATATCATAAACGAGAAAGGTGAGAAATTAAATAGTACGCCGTATTTAAATGTAATTCTTGATTCAAAAGGCATAGCATTTAGAAACGATAGAGCGTTTGTTATGATTGACGGAAGTTATTATATGATTGATACTTCTTGTAAAATAATAAGTGAAAATAAATTTAATGATGCAAAAACATTTCTTGATACGATCCAAACGAGCAAAAATGGAAAAAGTGATAAGAGTCAAAAGGTGCTTGCAGCAGTTTGCTCAAATGGTAAATGGGGATATGTTGATACTGAGTGTAATTTTGTAATTGAACCGCAATTTCAAGAAGCACATTCTTTTTCAAATTCATTTGCAGCAGTAAGTAAAGATGGCAAATGGGGCTTTATAACTATTGATGGTTCTTTGGCTATAGATTATCAATTTGAAAATGTTGGAGATTTTAATACTAAAGGATGTGTTTTTACAGCAACGAACTCCAGATGGTCGCTAATAAAATTATATAAATATAATCATTAAAGAGGTTTTAAAGATGGTAGAGTTTACATTTGAAAATCAAGGTACAAATACTTATCTCGTATATGCAGTGTCAACTACTGATGTTGTGGATTCTATGAGTCTTGGTATGTTAACTAATAATAAAATATTAGGCTTAGCAGCTACACAATTCACACAAATTGATGACAGAAAATATATTAAATACAATGTTTCAGCTAAGGTTTCCGCAAAGCAATTTTTTACAGGTGCTGTTAATAAAAAAAGGTTGCTAGGCGTTTTTAAAGGTATTGTAAATGCATTGCTTGCAGCTGAAGATTATATGATAGATGACCAAACAATTTTGTTGGATTTAGATTACATATTTGCTGATGTATCTACTTGTGAAACTGTTTTAATATGTTTACCTGTACAAGGTTATCGTAATCAACAAGATTTAGGTACTTTCTTTAAAAATATTATGGTGAGCACTCAATTTGATCAAACTGAAAATTGTGATCATGTTGCAAAAATATTTAATTATTTGAATAGCACTCCATTATTTTCGTTGGTAGGGTTTAGAGAACTACTAGATTCGATTGATAAAGAGGTAGTTCAAGTTATAGAACAGCCTAAAATACAAGAAGTAAAACAACCGCAGGTAGAAACTCCCAGTATACCTATTGTTAAAAAAACTGAAATTGAGCCTGATGTTAATCATTCACTAACTACAACGAATATTCCTACAAAGAAAATTGAACCGGCTGCAGTGCAAGTTTCTACACCTCCGGTACAAAAAAAGATATCAATATTCGGATTGCTCATGCATTATAACAAAGAAAACGCAGAACTTTATAAGGCACAAAAAGCTGAAAAAAAAGCAAATAAAGACACTGCAAAAAAATCGGTAGTTACACAACAAAAAAGCAATCTAGTAGCAAATCAAAACTTTGCAGTTCCTAATACAAATCAGAATTTTGCAATTCCCGGAACAAATCAAGTTTTCGCTATTCCTGACCAGCCTGTTGCTCCTAAATCAGAGAACAATTCTCAGCATGTTCAACCTAAAGTTAATAATATTCCTGCTGTGGCTACTCCTAAGCCTGTTGTACCTGTTTCGACACCTGCATCTGCTCTTGTTTCAACGCCAGTGCAACAGCCGACATATATTCCAAGAGAAATTCCGCAAGGTCAGCCGGCTAATTTTGGTGAAACAACGGTTCTTGGAGGAGTTAAAACAGGAGAAACAACTGTACTTAATGCGTCAAATAATCCTACCCAGATGATTGCTCCTCATCTTATTCGCAAGAAAAATAATGAGAAAATTTCTTTGAATAAGCCGGTTTTTCGTATTGGCAAGGAAAAAAGCTATGTTGATTATTTCATTGGAGATAATACTGCAATCAGCCGTAGTCATGCAAATATTATTAGTCGTGATGGAAAATACTTTGTAGTTGATACAAACTCAACTAACCATACTTTTGTAAACGGAACGATCCTTCAAAGTAATGAGGAAACAGCAATTGTGCACGGAGATACAATTCGTTTTGCAAATGAGGATTTTGATTTTAAGCTTTATTGAGGAGAATATCATGATTAGTGCAATTCGAGGAGACATTACGAAAATTAACGATGTTGATTTATAGTTAATGCTGCAAATAAATCTTTACTTGGCGGTAGCGGCGTCGATGGTGCAATTCATAAAGCAGCCGGTAAAAAGCTTTTATTAGATTGTCTGAAGTTGCATGGTTGCAAAACAGGAGAAGCTAAAATTACAAAAGCATATAGCCTGTTAAAGCTATTATCCATACAGTAGATCCTATTGGAAAAACGGTCATAATAATGAAGAAAAAGCCTTGCAACAATGCTATTACAATTCACTTTTACTTGCCAAGTAAAATGGTTATAAGTGTATAGCTTTTCCTTCCGATTCAACAGGAGTATATAATTATCCTGTTGAATCGGCGGCACAAACAGCAGCTTCAACGGATATTCAATTTTTAAATGAATATCCGGATAGTTTTGAGTTGATTGAATGGGTTCTGTTTGATGCCGTAACTTGTCAGGTATATGAATCAATTATAAATAGAATAATTGGATAAATGGGAGAAAATATGAATTTTATTATATCTGCAACTACTGATATAGGACTCACTAAAAATACAAATCAGGATAGTTATAACGTGCGTGTCATTAATACAAGCATAGGTAAAATTGTTTTTGCTGTACTTTGTGACGGCATGGGTGGTCTGTCAAAGGGAGAGATTGCCAGTGGTTCATTAGTAAATGCCTTTTGCAAATGGGCAGATGAAAAACTGCCTATATTGTGTGCAAGCGGTTTTTCCGATTCTGATATTCGTACGGATTGGGTGAATATTGCAATTGAATATAACGAAAAAATTAAATCATATGCAAACTCCTATGGAACAAATATGGGTACTACATTGACTGCAATGCTTTTAACTGAAAATAGGTATTATATTATTAATGTTGGAGATACGAGAGCATATGAAATTGCAGATAAAGTTATTGTATTGACTAAAGATCAAACAGTTGTTGCACAAGAAGTTGAATTAGGCAATATAACTTTAAAACAAGCTGAAACTGATCCTCGAAGAAGCGTATTACTTCAATGTATTGGTGCCTCTGACGAAGTAGTCCCTGATATGTTTTTTGGCGACACCACAGTAAATACTGTGTATATGCTTTGCAGTGATGGCTTTAGACATAAAATTACGGAAGATGAGATTCATACTTATCTCAATCCAAATGTTATGGTTGATGCTGAAGGAATGAAGAGAAATATGGAATCTCTTATTGAAATAGATAAGCAACGACAGGAACGAGATAATATTTCTGTAGTATCAATTAGAACATTTTGATTGAGTCGGAGGAAAAGGTATGCTAGAAATAGGTTCACTTGTTGACGGTAAATATAAAATACTGAGTGAAATCGGTCAAGGCGGTATGAGTGTCGTCTATATGGCTATTAATGAAAAAGCTAATAAGACATGGGCGATTAAGGAAGTTCGTAAAGATGGCAAAATGGATTTTAATACAGTTCGTCAAGGACTTATGGCAGAAATTGAAACTCTAAAAAAATTAAAGCATCCAAATCTACCAAGTATTGTTGATGTTATTGAGGATGAAGACAGTTTTATTATAGTTATGGATTATATTGAGGGCCGTTCACTTGATAAAATTATTGAAGAGAACGGTGCACAGCCGGAAGCTTTTGTTGTTGAGTGGGCAAAACAACTTTGTGATGTTTTTGGATATCTTCATTCAAGAATACCGGCAATTATTTATCGTGATATGAAACCGGCAAATGTAATGTTAAAACCGGATGGCAATATTATGGTAATAGATTTCGGCACAGCAAAAAATTATGAAATTGATCTTGGGGAAACGACAGGCATAGGAACAATTGGTTATGCAGCTCCGGAACAATATATTGGAAGCGGTTTGGGCAGAACAGATGCGAGAACCGATATTTATTGTTTAGGCATTACGATGTATCATCTGCTCACAAATATTGATCCATGTAAAAATTTGATTAATAATAAATCTATCAGAGCGGTTAACCCTGCATTGTCGCACGGGTTAGACGCCATTATTCAAAAATGCACACAATATCAACCGGAAGATAGGTATCAAACCTGTGCCGAACTGATGTATGATCTTGAAAATTATGAGAAATTAGAGCCACTTTACAAGAAAAAACAAAAGCGAAAATTAGCCTTATTTACTTTGACAGTAGTTCTTGCTATTGTTTTTGCGATTAGTGGAGTAGTATTAAACTTTTCTGCAACACAAAAAGCTACAGATACATATGAAACAAAACTGTATGAGGCGTCAAAAACAACCGATTATGATGCGAAAGTTAATATATATCAAGAATGTATAGATATCCCTAATAAGTCAGGAGAAAAAGAGGCTTATCTTGGGTTGATACAAGCCTTTAAAGAAGATGATTCTGTATTTTCTGTTGAAGAAGGAAAAATTCTTGAAAAATTAATTAAAAACAACAAAACTGAGTTGCAAAAAAACATGGAGGGTTATATAGAAATCTGTTTTGAAACGGGCAAACTATTCTGGTACTACTATGATTATGCTGGTGGTTCGCAAGTAGCCAAGGCAAAAAGTTCTATTGAGTGGTTTCAAGATGTTTTAGATAATGCACCTGATGATTATGAAAATTTGGGTATGGCAAAGGTCTATGCCAATATAGGTATTTTCTACCGTGATATCGCTACAAATATTACTGAAGCAAACGATAAAGGGCAATATGAACCCTTGTTTGAAAATCTTACCAAACTAATGAATTCTGCCGCTGTAGATGAAAATGAGAGTGAGATTGTTAGGCTTGAACTGATTGAACTTACTCGAGGTACTATACAACAATACGCAACAAAGTTTAAACTTGATGGTGTTTCAGAGCCTCAATTATCAGGACTTTATAAATTAGTATCTGATACTGTTAATTCAATTGATACAACTACAGATAAAACAGATGAATTGAAGAATATGATTATTTCCAATCTTTCTGATACAAATAAAGCAATTAAGTCTGCATACGGGACAAATAGGGAGGGCAAATAATTATGACTATTGAATTATTGCAAACTCTTTCATTAGCAGCATTTATTGTTGCAGGTATCTTACTTTTAGCAAGTATAGCTTTATTCTTTTTGCTTGATGTACCTAAATTATATGGAGATATTTCGGGACGCACGGCAAAAAAAGCTATAGATGCTATACGGCAGCAAAATGAAGAAACAGGAAATAAAGCGTATAAACCAAGCGCTGTAAATGAGGCACGGGGAAAATTAACCGATAAAATAACACCTTCAGGTCGCCTTGTAACGCCTGCAGAAGGAATGCCATTAAATGTTGGAACCGAAAAGTTTTCAACTTCTGCATTAACTCCTCAATCCGCAGAAACGACTATTTTAGGACAAGCCTGTGGAGAAACTGATGTACTTGAACAACAAACAGGTGAAACAACAGTTTTTAATGGTAGTTCAAGCGTTGTAGGTCAAACTACATTACTTATTCAAGAAACAGAGGAAAAACAGGTTACATATTCTAAATATAAAGATTTTACTGTAGATGTCGAGATGTCCTTTACAGGAAGCTCGGAAATAATTGAGTAAGGCGGTGAATTTGTTGGCATATCTAAAAAAGCATATTCAAAGTAAACAACAAAAAATGTTTTGTTTATATATAGCGTTTTTATTTTTATTGTCGTTGGCGGTGTTTATAATGCCGTTTGGATTTAAGGTTGAGCATAAAACTATGATACTTACTTATCTATCAGGCATTATATTTTGGGTAGGATTAATCGGAACGATGATTATGGCTGTATATATTACAAACTCAAGAAAGCAAAGCAAAAAATTCACAAAAAAGTTTCCAAATTGTAAACAGTTAGGATTAATACATTTTTTTAAAAACAAACCTGCATTTATTTGCGATATACTGCTTTTTATATCATTAATTGGATTTATTATTACTCGTATATGTGTAGGAACATCTGTTGTTCCATTCATATTTTTATCCTTTTTTATCTTCTCATTTGGTATGCATTGTATGCTCAATGGAAGTAACTATATTTATATTAATTATAAAAAGACGGGAGTAACAGAGTTATGAGTCAAATAAAGAGAATAACAGACCGTATTCTTGCAATAGTATTGTCGCTTTTAATGTTTCTAACAGCATTGCCAATGAGTTCGGTATATGCTATGGCAGCAAGTTCAAGTGAAATAAGTACGAATCTGGAAGGTATTGATTTTAAGATAAATGAGGCAACTGAATTTACGGTTACATCAACTGCGAATGAAGACGCCGGTAAAATGGTAAAGGGTTATTTTGAATTTAGTGATCCGTTGGCTATTGAAAAATTAGAATATTATGAAACATATGAAGACATGCAAGGTTGGTATGAACTGACAGGAGAATTCGGTCCTTCAACAGGTTTTCCTATTACAGATGTAACAAGTAAGTTTCGAGTTACATTTAATAAAGCCGGAGCATACACGGTAAAAATTGCACTTAAAGACGTAAAAACATCAGAAACCTACTGTTCAACTGAAAAAAAAGTAACAGTTAAAGACAATTCAAGTATAATAACATCGGATATTGCATCCAAAAATTTCAAAATCAACAAGGCAACTGAATTTACAGTTACATCAATTGCAAATGAAGATCTCGGTAAAATGGTAAAGGGTTATTTTGAATTTAGTGACCCTTCGGCCATTGAAAAATTAGAATATTATGAAACATATGAAGGAAGGCAAGGCTGGTATGACTTAACAGGAGAATTCGGTCCTGCAACAGGCTTTCCTATTTCAGATGCAACAAGTAAATTCCGTGTTACATTTAATAAAGCCGGATCATACACAATAGATATTGCACTTAAAGATGTATCAACATCGGAAATATATTGCTCAACTAACATAGATTTAACTGTTAAAAGTGAACCGAGTGTAATCACATCGGATATTGCTTCAAAAGATTTTACTGTTTATCAGGCAACTGAGTTTTCATTCACTTCAACCGCAAATGATGATGCAGGCAGAATGGTAAAGGGCTCATTTGAGTTTAGTGATCCTTCTGCTATTGAAAAGCTTGAATATTATGAAACATATGAAGGAATGCAAGGCTGGTATGAACTTACCGGTGATTTTGGCCCTGCAACCGGATTTCCTATGATAAATGGTACAAGTAAATTCCGTGTAACATTCAATAAAATCGGCGATTATTCTGTTAAAGTTTCAATGAATGAAGTTGATACAGGTGATGTGATTTGTAGTGTTAATGCAGATATTACTGTAAATAAAGCTGATATTAAAGATGTTTCTATTTCCCCTACATCAAATAAATATAACGCAGGTGCAGAATTTTCACTTGCTGCTATAAACGGTCTTCATCCTAACGATATTGTTTCGTATACTATTGAGGGTGATTCAAATGTTTATGCACAGATTCCGAAAAAATCAGCTGTTGGCAAGTACAAGGTTACTGTAAACGTTGATAGAGGTTCAAATTATAATATTTTCACTCAAACAGTAGATTCTGAAATTGAACTAGGTGATTTGGAACTCGGTGATATTAAGATCAAGGGTCTTGAAAGTGTATATAATGGAAAGGCACAGGATACTGTATCAGTTGCAGGAAAAGGTGATTACTCACTTAAATATAAGCTTGATGATGGTGAATGGTCTGACACTATCCCTACTGTAACTGACGCCGGCTCATATACGGTTCAAGTAAAAGCCACAAAAACAAATTATAACGATAAAGATGTATCGGTTGAAAAGGCTGAATCAGCTATTTACCCGTTTAATGTATATATTGCTAAAGCAGAACAGAAAGGATTTGCTTTTTCAAATGCTGCACCTGACGATTTAGCATTTAACAGTTCAAAAACCTATACTCCTGAAGGCGGTCAATCAGATGGTGCAATCACTTATGAAGTAGTTGCAGGAAATGAATATGTTTCAGTTGATTCCTCAACTGGAGAAATAAAGGCAATTAAAGCAAATGGTGTAGCAACTATTAAAGCAACTAAGGCTGAAAATAAGAATTATAAAGAAACTTCCGCAACGTATAATATTACCACTGTAAAGGCAAATCAGACTGACTTTAATTTTGAAAAAAGCTCTTATAGTGTACAATATGGTACAAAGACACTTAGTGTAGTTGCTGTTGGAGGACAGTCCTGTTGTACAGTTACATATGAAGTTATAAGTGGTGATGCAGGAACAGTTGTATCTATTGATAATAAGGGCGAAATTACTTTTGTTAGCGGTAAAAATGGCATAATTACAGTTAAAGCTATTTTAGATGGCGGTGATAATTACAATGATATTACGGCAGAGGTAAATGTTGAAGTAAAAACCAACGATTTCAGCAGCAAATATATTGTTGAACCGACTGTTCCGAGTTCAGGTTGGTATACAGACAACGTATCAATAAAACCTTTAGATGGCTATAAAATTTCAAACTCAGGTCAGTTTGACACCGATTGGGAAGATGAAATTGTTATTGCAACAGAAGGCAAAAACATTTTGGATGCAATTTATTTGAAAGAAATTGCAACGGGATATATTAGTGAAGCAGTTACAGTTGCCGATATTTATATTGATAAAACATCACCGACTGCACTCGAAATATCATATTCGAATTCAATTAGAGATATTGTGCTAGAAACAGTTTCTTTTGGCTTCTATGAAGCAGAAATGACCGTTACTTTACAGGCAACAGACAATATTTCAAAAATTGACCATTTAATTTATCAAATCGGTGAAAATGGCGAAGAAATCACAATTAATAAAGAAGATATTGCTTTTAGTGGGGAGAATGGAGAAACTGCAACATCAAGTTTCAAGATTTCACCTGATTTAAGCAGAAGTAACATCACATTGACGGCATTTGATGTTTCCGGTCGTTCTGCAACGATTACAGGTGATAAGACGCTTGTTGTAGATAAAACGACACCTGTTATTTCCGTTTCATATGATAATAATAGTGCAAGTCACGGAACGTATTTTAAGGCAAACAGAATAGCAACAATTTCAATTAAAGAAGAAAACTTCTTTAAAGATAATCTTTACGATGAAGTATATATCAACGATGAGAACGGAAACCCTATTGCTCAGGGATACAATTATTTAACAATCACTGTAGGTAAGCGTTCCAGTAATGAAGAAAAATTTACGTTGACAAATATTGAGCCTGTTTTTGAAAAAGATGGTGATGTTTATAAAACAACAGTTGAATTTTCAGAAGATGCAGATTATACATTTGATGTAGACTTTTACGATTATTCAACAAATAAGAATACATCAGTAAATTATGATGAATCTGTAGCACCTACAGCCTTTACAATTGATAGAACCGATCCTATCTTAAAAATTTCTTATAAAGATGATGAAGCAACAGAGTCAGAAATAAATTCAAAATATTATCAAGGTAAGCGTAAAGCGGTGTTTGAAGTAACTGAGCATAATTTTAACCCTGCAGAATTGATGTTTACTGAATTTTCAGCAAAAGATGTTCAGGGAAATATTGTTTTGAAAGATGAAATTAATGCTTATACAGATAAACTTCATAACATTGCCAATTGGTCTCGCATTGGTGACGTATTTAAAGCAGAAATTTTGATTGACGCTGATGCAAATTATAATATTATATTGAATTATAATGACCTTGCAAATAATACGGCAAAGCAAGAAACAAGCGGATTTTGCCTTGATAATACTAAACCTTATGTAGTAGAGAGTGCAGAAATCACATATAGCGCATCAATTTTTGATACTATACTCAATGCAATTACCTTTGGCTTCTATAATGCTGACGTAACTGCAACGATTACCGCATATGATGAAACAGCAGGTGTTGATTATTTCACATACTCATATACTGTGGATTACAGTAATGACAAGAAAGGTCATGAAGACGAAGTAGGTAACTCAAGTGATAGCGGTCAGAAAGATATTGTAATTCCTAATGAGGCAATTAGCTTTGATGAAAAAGGAAAGAAAGCAACAGCTTCATTCTCTATTCCTGTGCAGTTTCGTGGTTACGTTTCATTTACGGCTACAGATAAAGCAGGTAATGAGAGCGAATTGTTCAAAGATACAAAGTGCATTGTTGTAGATAATGTTGCACCGGGTGTTAATGTTACATATGATAACAATAATGTACAAAACGGAAAATATTATAAAACAGATAGGACTGCGACAATAAGTATAAGTGCAGATAATTTCTTTAAAGATTATCTGTATTGCCCGATTGACGGCAAAGAGGGCAATGAAAATTATCTTGTTATTAAAGTTGGAAAAAGGTTAGACGATCAAACAGGTTATACTTATTCTTATGAGCAACCTGCATTTATAAAGGACGGCGATGTTTACAAAGCAACTGTTAAATTTGATGAGAATGCAGATTATACATTTGATATTAAATATACGGATAAATCACATAATGTATATGACTCTTATAAAACTGACGAGTTTACTATTGACAAGAAAGATCCGACTGTTGAGGTTGTATTTACAGAGCCTGCTCATTCAAATGGCAATCAGTATAGAGCAAGAAGAGAAGCTACAATTTATATTGATGAACATAATTTTGATGCAAAAGATGTAGCCGCAACTGTAACAGTTAAAAATGCACAGGGAGCTGTGTTTGATTATGTTGCTTATCTTAAAGATAATAAAAATTGGACATCAAACGGAGATATTCATACAACTACTATTGAATTTGATACAGAAGCACATTATACATTCGATATTAAATATACAGATCTTGCAGGAAATGTTTTTGATTCTTATGACAAAACTAATTTCACAATCGATAAAACTGCACCAACAGGACTGGATATAAAGATTAATAATGTTTCTGTTGCAGGTTCAATGAATACATCTGCATTTAATAAATTCTATCAATCAACAGTAGCTGTAATGCTTTCTGCAAATTGTGATATAAGCGGATTAGAATCACTTAAGTATCAAAAGATTGCAAATATATCAGATTACGATGTAAATGGAACTTGGGTTGATTATAATGACTCAACAGGAATTGTAGTCTCTCCAAGTGAAAAATTTGTAATTTATTTCAGAGCAGAAGATAGAGCCGGTAATGTAAGTATTATCAGATCAACAGGTATTGTTGTAGATAATCAAAATCCTATCGGTGAAAAAAACGCTCCTGAAATAGATATTCTGCCTGCAACACCTAATGCTAACGGTGTACATAAAGGCAATGTAAATGTTGATCTTAAAGTCGTTGACCCTAAATATTCCGGTGCGGTTGCAAGTTCAGATGGACATTACTCAGGACTCAATAAGATTACATATAAGATTTACACCACAGATACTAAGGCTATTCAAAATGGTACACTTTTTGAGATTGGAAAAACAAATTCCGGAGCAGTTGTAGATAGTGATAATCTTGTAAACTCATGGTCAGGCAATATTACTGTTGATTCTGCTAAATTTAATAGTAATAATGTTATTGTTGAAGTAACAGCAACGGACAATGCCGGTAATACTCGCACAAGCACAACACTTGCTGGTGATATAAAAATTGATATTACTGCTCCAACAATTGATATTACATATAACAACAATAATGTTGACAGCGACAGATATTTTAAAGCAAATCGTACTGCTACAATCGTGATTACTGAGCGTAATTTTAATGCTGCTAATGTAATCACAACTATTACAAGCAGTAACGGCAATGTTCCCAAGCTTTCATCGTGGAAGAAATCTTCAGGCACAGGAAATATGGATGACACCACATGGACTGCTACTGTGAATTATAATTCCGATGGCGACTATACCTTTGGTATCCAATATACAGATCTTGCAGGAAATAAGTGCACAAGCGTTAATTTCGGAGATAGTGCAGTTCCAAGGGCATTTACAATAGATAAAACAATGCCGACAATTAAGGTGTCTTATGATAACAATAACGCTTTAAATACAAATTATTACAATAAAGAGCGTATTGCTACAATCGAAATTAACGAACATAATTTCAGCACAGACAGAGTAAAAATTGCATTAACTGCAACAGATGACGGCAAAGCAATTACAGCTCCTGCGGTGAAAGGCTGGACTTCAAAGGGTGATGTACATACAGCAACAATTGCATATAATGCAGACGCATTGTATACCTTTGATATTGATTATAAAGATCTTGCAGGTAACAGCTCGGCTGATTTTTCACAGCAAACATTCTACGTTGATAAAACCGCACCAACACTTGATTTTTCAGGTGTGAAGGATCAATCGGCTAATAATGGTGATGTTATTCCGATAGTAAGTTATTCGGATACAAATTATGATGATTCTAAAGTAACTATTACGCTTACAGGTGCAAATCGCAAAAGTGTTCAGCTTGAAGGTTCATATTCTAACATTCATAACGGTCGAGTGTTTACATTTAAGAATTTTGCTAAAGAAAAAGTCATAGATGATATTTATACTTTAACCGCTACATTAACAGATAAAGCAGGTAATGTCACAACAAAGACAATAAACTTTTCTGTTAACAGATTCGGCTCAACATATCAGTTAAGCCATACGACCTCAAATTTGAACGGCAAGTATATTAAAACTCCGGTAGATGTTGTTATTACTGAAACAAACGCTAACAGACTTTCCAATATTAAGATTACAATTTTCAAAGACGGCAATCCGATTATCTTAAAAGAAAATACTGATTATCGAATTGATATTAATGGTGGAAACGGTCAGTGGTACCAGTACACTTATACGATTTATGCTAAGAATTTTGCAGATGACGCTGTTTATAGTGTAACGGTGGAATCGGATGATGCGGCAGGTAATGACGCAAAGAACGATCAGGACACCAAGAATACAGCACTTAGCTTTGGTGTTGACAGTACTTTACCTATTGTTAATATTGAAAATCTTGAAAGCAAAACAACATACGCTGTAGAAACGCTTACCGTTAAAATGAGCGTTAAAGATAACTTGAAGCTTGTACGGGTTATTGTTGAACTTGATGGTGAAGTATACAAAGTATGGGCAGACGAAGAGCTTGAGCAAATCATCAAAAATGGAGGAAACTTTACTTTTGATATTCCAGGTAATTCAACTAGTGCACATAACTTAGTAATTTACGCTGTTGATGCAGCAGGTAACGGTGAAAAAATTTCTTCTGCAGAGTTCCCGGCAAATGCCGAGCAGGTAGAAAATTTCTATGTAACAACCAATCTTTGGGTTCGTTACTATACAAATACGCCTTTGTTTCTTGGTTCTATTGCAGGCGTAATCCTTGTTGCAGGATTAATTATATTCATTATATTGAAAAAGAAGAAAAAGAACGAAGAAAAGTAAATTAATTGCATTTATCACGGTGGATGTATAAGCATCCACCGTGAAACTGATAATGAGCGGAAATCAAGATGAAAATATGTCCAAATTGTCAAACCCAGCTCGCTGATGATACAATGTCCTGTACCAGTTGCAGAGTACAATTTATTGTATCAAACGATATTCAACAAGAACAAGTTAGTGCTTATCAGCAGGAATATCAAAATAGTTACACGCCACCATATGATCCTTATGATCATACTGCTGAATTTGATCCAAATGATATTTTAAACAATAAAGTTATGGCAATGCTGTTTATTTAATGGGCTGGTTCGGTATTATTGTAGCACTGCTCGGAAGTAATGCATCACCGTATGTGGCTTTTCACATTAGGCAAGCTTTAAAGTTTACTGTAACAACAAAAAATAACCTTTTGGTCAATATTTAAGGCAGTGGGGCAAAATCAAATTCATGCACCACTGCCCTTTTCGCTATTTATCAGATAAAATTTTTAATTTGTATTCAGTAGATAAATTAAATGTATCAATTTTTTGTTTCATTGCTTTTGTGTGATAATAGGTCAGCTTTTCTAAAATTTCTTTTTGCTTTTCTTGAGATATATTTACTCGGTGGATACAGATGTTTTGAATTCTGCTTTTTTTCATCTGTAAACACCTCGGTAAAATATATTTTGGGAGATGCTTGACCTATTCCTTTTTGAATTTTGCTGTGGCATAAAACCACAACACGTTAACTATTTTCCATTTCACTCCCTTACCAAGACATACTTAAACCGTAATACTCATCGTATTCATCGTCATAATCTTCATTCGTGATTTTTTGACCTTGTGCGATGAGTTTTTCTATTTCTTTCTTACTGTGATGTGGCATCCACTTGCGTTTTGAGTTATTCTGCATTTCTAAATCAAATAGATTGCCAATCAGATTGAATAAATTATCTGAAATAATTCCAGTCTGCGGTGTTTCATATTCCTAATACTCTTCTGAAATTATGCTGTCGCAACCGCCAAGTTCAAAATAGATTTCAAGATTTTCTTTGAGGAATCTCTCATCAAATAACTTGTTATCTCTGCATTTATGCTTATCATCTGTAGTAAAAGTGATATACTCTCTATTCTCCTGCCAGTTGACCGTTACACCCAATCGTTCAAGAAGATAAATAAATTCTTCTTTATCTCTGCTATGTTTCATCGCATAATCCATTTTGCTTTTGCGCTTTCTTTTCCGCTTCGGCATATTGTACCTTATGGCTTTTGTCTCGGTTAAAGTAAGCCCATACTCCTGACAAATTCTGTTTGAATACTCTTTTGTCTGTATCATTTCATCTCTGGATTGATGAAATTTCTTGCCGTTTTCAAAGTTAACCGAGTTGAAAACAATGTGATTATGAGTGTAATTCTGTCCGTATGGGTGGCAATTACCATTTGATAATTGCCAAAGTATTCCGCAAATCTTAGTCCTATTTTGTGTGCAGTTTCAAGTGAAATGTTATCTTTGGGACTGGAAGATTACACTATATGATAATACTGTCTGCCATCTGTTTTATTAAATTGCTTTTTAACATTTATGAATTCTTCCATTGCTATTTCGGGCATACAGTTGATACCACTGATTAACTTTTATTCTGTTTTTTCCTCTTTCATAATATATGGAAAGATATTATTCATCGGACTGCCTGAGGTAACAAAGAATGAATACAAAATCTTGATTTAGGAAACTGCATATCCATAAGTGTTTCACCGTCAATGACTTCAAGCAACTTAACTTCTTTTTCCATAAGGTTTTTCTCCTTCCTATTGAATTTAAATATATCTTCTTGTTAAGACTTTTTATTTATGTTATGCTTTTAGCAAAGAGCTATATTTTCTGAAAGACTTCAGCGTGGCAGATTATAAATTCAAAATTTTCAAAAGGTTGATTATTCACAGGAGAGTTAGTATGAGATAGAACGACTTTGATAACAGCTATTTTTCAATTCATATAAGTTTTAGTGATGATAAGAAACCTTTTCATGCATATACCAATCCGCTGTCAAGTGCAGATGCAGACATGTTGAATATATCCGACAGTGTATTTGATGAGTTAAATAAATTTATCAAATTTGATTTCAGATTTGTATCGGAATACAGAAAAGAATTAAAATCAATCAATAGAAATTTTTATTGAGTTTGATTTCATATCACCTATGGACGAACTGTGGGATGAGCTCGAAGGCTTACTCCTACAGCAAAGAGATTTGCATATGAGGCTTGAAGAATTAAGTCAAGAGCAATTGAATTCACTAGACAGAAGGTATCTGCCGGTATTAGAGGACTTAGGAAACTTCAATATCAATATTGAATTAAGTTACTCTAACGGAGAACTTAAACAAACCTATTTAGTTAATTCAGCGGAAATACTCTATTCATTGCTTACAGGCTATTTCTTTGCATCAAAACCGAATATCACACTGTGTCAGAACTGTAACCGCTTCTTTGAGCCGAAAACAAAAAAGGTTACCCTGTACTGTGACAGAGTAACCGAAAACGGATTGACATGTAAAAAAGTGGGAGCAGTATCTAAATATCAGAATAGTATTGATAATAATCCTGTACTGAAAAAATATAATTCTGAAAAACACAGAATTTATATGTATTGCACCAGAATCAAGCTTGATGAATATGATTTCTTGGATGATTACTATGATTGGCTTGATATTCTTGAACCGAAGATTAAGGAGTATAAGGCAGGAAATATTTCTGCTGATGAAGTGCTAACATTGCTTGAAGCTGAAAGCAAAAACTTTATTTCTTACAGCAAGGATAGACACGATATGGATTGGTAATGCTATTAAAATAATTATGACAGATTAAATTTGAGCCTTTACTAATTTTGTTTTCCATGTTAACATCAAGCACGAAAGGGATGTATATATGAAAGTAGCAATTTACAGCCGAAAGTCCTTGTTTACGGGCAAGGGTGAGAGTGTTGAAAATCAGATTGAGATGTGCAAGCAATACATCAAATTTTCAATGGTTGATATTGAAATTGCTGACGAGGATATATTCGTTTATGAGGATGAGGGGTATTCTGCAAAGGACCTGAAACGTCCACAATTTCAGCAGATGATGAAAGATTTAGATACATATAAGTTTGAATATATTGTCTGCTATCGGCTTGATAGGTTAAGCCGTAATGTCAGCGATTTTTCGGGCTTGATTGAAAAGCTCAATAACAAGGGTGTCAACCTGATTTGCATTAAAGAGCATTTTGATACCTCCTCACCGATGGGCAAGGCTATGATGTATATCACCTCTGTTTTTGCTCAGTTAGAGCGTGAAACGATTGCCGAGCGTGTGCGTGATAATATGCACCTCTTGGCTCGCACAGGTCGTTGGCTCGGCGGTACTCCTCCCACAGGTTATCAGGGCGCAGAGGAAAGCAAGGTTATTGTTGACGGCAAGGTTAAAACCTCGCATAAATTGGTGTTCAGTGATGAAATTGAAACCGTTAAACTAATGTTTAATCACTTTCTTGAAACACATTCTGTATCGGCTGTCAGCAAGTATTTAATTGCAAAAAAGATTAAGTCAAAGAGCACAGGCAAATATTTTTCTGTGCTTGGTATTCGTGATATTCTGCAGAATCCTGTTTACTGTATTGCCGACGAAAATGTATATCATTACTTTGCTGAAAACGGCTCTGACATTTGCCAGGATAAAGAATTATGGAATGGTGAGCACGGTGTTTCAAGCTATAACAAAAGGGATTACAGCCGTTCTGGTGCGCCGAGAAATTCACTTAGTGAATGGATTGTAGCAATTGGCAGACATCAGGGAATTATTAGCGGTAAAGACTGGGTATCAATTCAAAAATACTTCCATAATAATCAAAAAGAAAAGATTGTTAATCACAGCGAGATCGGCTTGCTGTCGGGTTTGATTTACTGCACAAAATGCGGTGAAAAAATGTTTTCAAAAAAACATAAGGCAACGAGTGAGAATTTCAGCTATATCTGTTCAAGCAAGCTCAAGGGCAACAACGCACTTTGTGATTGCCCTAACCTTACAGGTCAGCAGACAGACGATTTAGTGGTTGACTATATCAAAGGCGAATTAGACAATTTTGACACCTTTGCATCTGCTCTTGAAAATTTGAAAAGTGAGTATGAAAAAGAGCAGACTGACGATAAAACAGATAAAATAAAAAAGGATATTGAAACCACGCAAAGTGAAATCAATATCCTTGTAAACCGTTTGACAGACACAACCTTGAGTGAGGTTGCAGTCAGTGCTATTGATAAGAAAATCGTTGAGCAAACCGAATATCTGCACACGCTTGAAAATGAACTTGCTGAGCAAAATCATGCAGAAAACAACATTGATTTTGATACAGATGCACTAATTGAAAGTGTTAAATCCTTTAAAAATTTATTTGATGATTTATCAATTTATGATAAAAGGCAAATCATAAGATTACTCATTCAGAAAATTGAGTGGAACGGAACAGATTTACATATTTTTATGTACGGTGAATAAAGCAATTTCAGCCGTTTATTCACCGAAAAGCACGCAAAAGTTACCGCAATGTTGGTGGCGTATTTCCACTTATGATTGCAATTATTACAATGTTCTTCTGCAAAAGCAGTATTCTTTCGGCGTTGATACTGCTTGCTATGATTGCTATATCCATGCTGATGACGTTCTTAACCTCAAAAATACTGACCTCCACTGTTCTTAAGGGTGTATCAAGCTCCTTTGTTATGGAATTGCCGCCGTACAGAAAACCTAAAATTCTCAGCTTAATCGGTGATACAATAAGAGAAAAGATTATCTTTGTCCTTCTGCGTGCTGTGGTAGTTGCCGCACCGGCAGGACTAATCATATGGGTACTGGCAAATATAAATATTGCAGACACTACCCTGCTTTGTAAAATTGCACAGGCACTTGATCCGATAGGACACTTTATTGGAATGGACGGAGTAATGCTGCTTGCGTTCATTCTCGGCTTCCCTGCCAATGAAATTGTTATACCGATTGCACTGATGGCATATCTTTCCACAGGTGAAATGGGTGATTACGCATCACTTGAAAGCCTTAAAACAATACTGACTGACAACGGCTGGACCTGGACTACTGCTCTTTGCACCTGCATTTTTTCAATGTTTCATTTCCCCTGCTCGACAACTCTTCTGACAATATGGAAAGAGACCAAAAGTGTAAAGTGGACACTTACATCCGTCCTCACTCCCCTGCTTACAGGAGTAGTAGTATGTGCACTGATAAATCTTATTTTCGGATAAAATGAGCCCATAAAAATAAGCCTTTCTGATAAGGCTTATTTTTTATTTGACTATAGAGGATATGAATAGTAAACTATAGCTGAGGTGATAGCGTGAAGATAATTGTTTTCGATTTAGGCGGAACGCTGATGGAATTTGTCGGTATGCCGCCAACCTGGATTGATTATTACAGGCAGGGTTTCCAAAGCATAGCACAATCATTAGGCGGAAATGTTTCAGACGAAGATATTGATTTATCCGTTGAAATTATGAAAGCCTATAATCCGCGTGTAAATTACCGTGAAATTGAATATACGCCGGAATTTATTTTTGAAAAAGCATTAAAGCATTGGGATAAAGGAATTGAGCTTGAAAAGGCGATTAAAACCTTTTTTGACGGACTGAATCTGAATACGATCATTTACAATGATACAATAGATATGCTGAAATGCCTGAAGAAAAACAGATACATTATCTGTGCACTTACTGACATACCCAGTGCTATGCCGGATGCATATTTTAAAAGCACAATTGAAAATTTGCTGCCGTATATTGATTTCTATGTATCGTCTCAATCGTGCGGATATAGAAAACCAAATACACACGGTATTCAGCTGATTGCAGATAAATATACTACGGATATAAAAAATCTGATTTTTGTCGGTGATGAAGAAAAGGATAAAAAACTTGCCCAAAAGGTCGGATGCAGTTTTTATCTCATTGACAGAAAAAATGAAAATTCAGCTGCTGATATACATAATATGAGCGAGCTGAAATTCATTCTGAAATTATAAGATAAATAATAAGGGGACATCACAAAACGAGATGTCCCCTTTTCATATTTTTATTTACTGAAAATCAAAAACATTTACCCAAGAATCAAGAAGTTCTTTTTCACTTGGAATATTTTTTACACTCTCTGAACAAGCCACAATCGGCATCCACTGCCAAACAAGCTGCTTTGCGATATCTGCCTTTTTACAGAAAAGATCAAGATATTTTTCAGCAAGCTCTTTATTGCCCTGAAGATGAAATGTAAGATATGTTCTTGCAGCATCTGCTGAAGCATTACCCTGAGTTGCATGTGCCCAGTCAATCACATAGTAATCGCCGTCAGGAGTAACAACAATGTTTGACGGACAAAAATCACCATGAAGCACCTTTGTATGCTTTTTCATACCCTCAAGGCGGTTATGAAGATCATAGCGAAGCGTTGCTTCATAGGAGGATGCACTGATTTTTGCGTGCATCTTATCCTTAATCTTGTTGAGGTGCGGAGCTTTCTTTGAATGAATTTCCAGCTGAAGCTCAACAAATTTTTTAAGATACTCATCTTCCTTTTCAGGATTTTCAGACATAAGCTCTGAAAGCGTTCTGCCCTCGATATATTCGCTTGTGATTGCCCATCCGTTATCAGTCTTAGAAACGTTGAGAAGCTTTGGAATTTTCAGTCCGGTTTCCTCAACTCTGGCTGTATTAAGTGCCTCGTTAAGAACCTCTGCCTTAGTAAAGGTTTCATCAAATTCCTTAACAAGCTTATCACCGTCGCGATAAATCTTTTTATGTTCTCTTTCTTTAATCGTTGCCATAAAGACACCCCCTATTTATTTTAGCACAGTATGTGCTCTCCTGCAAGAAGGAACACATACTATGCTGCTTTTATCAAGTCAATTATTTACCGTAATATGCTCTGAGATACATATCCTTGATTTCGCTCATAAGAGGAAGTCTTGGGTTCGCACCTGTGCACTGATCATCAAATGCCTGCTCAACCATATCATCAAGGGTATCAAGGAAATACTTTTCATCAACACCATAATCTTTAATGCACTTTTTAATACCGCAGTATTCCTTAAGCTCATCAATTTTCTTGATAAGACCCTTAAGCTTAGCCTCATCATTTCTGCCTTTAACACCAAGTGCATCTGCAACCTGAGCATAACGAGCAAGGGTCTTAGGATAATCATACTGGCTGAATGTACCCATCTTTGCAGGAACCTCAGCGGCATTGAATTCAAGAACGTAGTCAATCATAAGCGCATTAGCTACACCGTGAGGAAGGTGATGGAAAGCGCCGAGCTTATGAGCCATTGAGTGACATACACCGAGAAACGCATTCGCAAATGCCATACCTGCCATAGTAGCAGCGTTAGCCATTTTCTCTCTTGCAACAGGGTCGTTAGGACCGTTGTCATATGCTCTTGGAAGATACTCAAAGATATTCTTAAGAGCCTCAATAGCAAGGCCGTCTGTATACTCAGTTGCCATCATTGAAGCATAAGCCTCAAGAGCATGTGTAACAGCGTCAATACCTGATGCTGATGTAAGACCTTTAGGTGCATTCATATGAAAATCGGCATCAACAATTGCCATATTCGGCATAAGCTGATAATCAGCAAGAGGATACTTTGTACCTGTCTTTTCATCTGTAATTACTGCGAAAGGTGTAACCTCTGAGCCTGTACCTGCTGATGTAGGAACAGCAATAAAGTATGCCTTTTCACCCATTTTAGGGAATGTGTAAACTCTCTTGCGGATATCCATAAATCTCATTGCAAGATCAAAGAAATCTGCTTCAGGATGCTCATAAAGCACCCACATAATCTTAGCAGCGTCCATTGCAGAGCCACCGCCCACTGCGATAATGCAGTCAGGCTGGAATGCATTAATCTGAGCAACGCCCTCTTTTGCACAAGCAAGTGTTGGATCCGGCGCAACATTGAAGAAAGTTGAATGCACAATACCCATTGAATCAAGCTTATCTGTAATCGGCTTTGTATAGCCGTTATTGTAAAGGAATGAGTCTGTTACAATGAATACCTTTTTCTTACCCATAACTGTTCCAAGCTCATCAAGCGCAACAGGGAGACAGCCTTTCTTTATATAAATTTTTTCGGGAGCACGGAACCACAGCATATTTTCCCTTCTTTCTGCAACCGTTTTTATATTGATAAGATGCATTACTCCTACATTCTCACTTACGGAATTTCCTCCCCACGAGCCGCAGCCGAGTGTGAGCGACGGAGCAAGTTTAAAGTTATAAAGGTCGCCGATACCTCCGTGAGAAGAAGGCGTATTAACAAGAATACGGCAGGTTTTCATACGAGCAGCAAACTCATCAATCTTTGCTCTCTCAGTAGTCTCATTAAGATAAATGGATGATGTATGACCATAACCGCCGTCAGCAATAAGCTGCTCAGCCTTTGCAAGTGCATCGCCGAAGCTCTCACTCTTATACATAGCAAGAACAGGTGAAAGCTTTTCGTGCGCAAACTCCTCACTGATATCTACTGATTCAACCTCACCGATAAGAATCTTTGTTTCCTCAGGAACCTTAACACCTGCGAGTGCAGCAATTGTTACAGGCTTCTGACCAACGATTTTTGCATTAAGTGCACCGTTGATGATAATTGTTTTACGTACCTTTTCAATCTCATCAGCCTTAAGGAAATAGCAGCCTCTGTCCTCAAATTCCTTGCGAACCTCTTTATAAATCTTCTTGTCAACAATACAAGACTGCTCAGATGCACAGATCATACCGTTATCAAAGGTCTTTGAATGAATAATTGAGTTAACCGCCTTAAGGATATCAGCGCTGTCATCAATAATTGCAGGAGTATTTCCCGCTCCTACGCCGAGCGCAGGCTTACCGCTCGAATAAGCCGCTTTGACCATTCCCGGTCCGCCTGTTGCAAGGATGATGTCTGCTTCCTTCATAACAAGGTTTGTCATATCAAGTGACGGCGCATCAATCCAAGAAATAATACCTTCCGGTGCACCTGCCTCAACAGCTGCATCAAGAACAATTTTTGCAGCAGCGGCAGTGGATGCCTTTGCTCTTGGGTGAGGTGAAATGATAATACCATTTCTTGTTTTAAGTGCAATAAGCGTTTTAAATATAGCTGTTGATGTTGGGTTTGTTGTAGGAATAACAGCAGCAATAACACCGATAGGGTCAGCAATTCTCATTGTGCCGAAAGCCTTGTTTTCCTCAATAACACCACAGGTCTTTGTATTCTTATACTTATTATAGATATACTCGGCAGCATAGTGATTCTTAATAATCTTATCCTCAACTATACCCATACCAGTTTCTTCAACTGCCATTTTTGCAAGTGGTATTCTTGCCATATTAGCAGCCTTTGCAGCAGCAAGGAAGATTTTATCTACCTGCTCCTGAGTGTATGTTGAAAATTCTTTCTGAGCCGCACGAACTCTTGTGAGTTCCTCTTCAAGCTTTTCAACGCTGTCAATCATTTCTCTTGCCATTTTGTTTACCTCCATAAACTAATTGTTAAATTATTAACAATTTGATTGCTATTATAATAATATTATCAAAAATAAATTTCAATATCTTTTATTCAAATTCTCCGATTATAATAAAAATGATAATATTTTAACAATGAATTTGTATGAGTTTATAACGCTTTGTGATTTTTTTAACAATAATGTTGATGTCTTTAACTATCAAAAAATGTAACCTTTTCGTGATCAGCTTTGTTATAATAGTGAAAGGACCTTTCAGACAGGGCGGTGAAGTGATGACGGAGGAAAATTTCATAAACTGTGTAAAACGCAACAACCAGCGGTTATTTTTAATTGCACTTTCTTTTACACAAAACCACAATGATGCTGAGGATATACTTCAAAATGTATTCCTCAAACTGTGGAAATATGATAAGCCCTTCACAATGATATACACCTTGATAAATGGCTGACAATAATTACAAGAGGACGTTCTCGCAAATCCGTCCATCTGACAAAACGATTGAAAGGATTTTTGAGATGAGCGAAAAGAAAAGCAAAAGAATAAAATTCAAGGGCTTGCTTGTTGCAGTTGCCTGCCTTGCAGCACTGCTTTGCGGCACACTCACAGCAAATGCCGCAACCGACGGTGCACTTTTTGAAGGTATTAATCTGATTGTCAACGGCGAGGATATTGATTTAAAGGATTATATCAAGAACTACAAATCATATGTTGATGAAGACGGCAATACTGTTTCTGAATTTGAAATTGAAGTTCCTGATGAAAGTGGTGAAGCATCAATTACTGTTCATGAAAAATTTGTTTCTGAAATTGATATCAATGCAACAACTGATACCGAAAATGATACATAATAAGCTATGAAATAACCGAATAAAAAATGGTCTGCCGCAGATGAAAAATCAAATGCGGCAGATTTTATTTTATATATTCTTATTTAAAATTTCCTGCAAATCTTTCAGCCTGTCTTTATCAAGTGCCGGCGTATTCTTAAGAGGATTATCTATCCCAAGATTTTCATACTTAAAAAAACCCATTGTATGAAAAGCTAAAAGCTCATATTTTTCAAACGTAAACTGTTTTGAAAAATCAGCATACTTTTTTATGCTTTCTTCTGTATCATTTACACCTGGAACAACAACAGTTCTGAGCCATAGCCGTATACCCTTTTTACTGCAATATTTCCCGATTGCAATAAAATTTTTAAAGTCACCTTTGACATATTTTTTATAGCTGTTTTCATCAGAAAACTTAACATCAAGTATAACAAGATCAGCCCCCTCCAAAACTGCTTTAACTGAATTTGTAAGAGGAACACTGCCTGAAGTATCAACAGCATAATGAATCCCCTCATCGGCTAAAAGTCTGCCTGACTCAATAATAAAATCAGCATTTAAAAGCGGCTCACCACCCGAAAATGTAACACCGCCGCCTTTTTTGAAATAAGGCTTATACCTTTTAATTTTTTTCACTAAAGCTTCAGCAGTCCATTCATTGCCTGACCTGTGCCAGGTGTCAGGATTGTGACAATAAGCACATCGCAGCGGACAACCGGTAAAAAACACCGCATAGCGGATTCCGTCACCATCCAACGCTGCCATAGATTCAAAAGAATGTATATCAGCTTTCATACGCCCTCCTGTTATAATAACAATTCTAATCAAAAATAACATAAACCCCATTGAAATTCAATGCATTCAATAGGGTTTATTATAACTAATCTATATGAATTACATAGCAGTGTGGAAAGTTCTTGCAATAACTTCTTCCTGCTTTTCACGAGTAAGCTTATTGAAGTTTACTGCGTAGCCGCTTACACGGATTGTAAGTGACGGATAAAGTGTTGGGTCGTTCATAGCCTCGATAAGCTTTTCACGGTTAAGAACATTTACATTCAGATGATGAGCGTCCTGTGCAAAATAGCCGTCAAGCATTGTTGTAAGGTGTTCAACCTGTTGCTCCTTATCCTTACCGAGTGTATCAGGAGTGATTGAGAAGGTGTTTGAAATACCATCCTGACAGCAAGCATAGTCAAGCTTAGCTACTGAGTTCAGTGATGCAAGAGCACCCTCAGCATCTCTGCCGTGCATTGGGTTAGCACCTGGAGCGAATGGCTCGCCTGCCTTACGTCCATCAGGAGTAGCACCTGTCTTTTTACCATACATTACATTTGATGTGATGGTCAGAATTGAGAGCGTATGCTTAGCACCACGATATGCCGGAGTTTTACAGAGTTCCTTATAGAAATACTCGATAAGCTCCTTACCGATAAGGTCAACTCTGTCATCATCGTTACCGTATTTAGGGAACTCACCCTCAACATTAAACTCAGTAATAATGCCGCGTTCATCCTTAATCGGAGTAACCTTAGCATACTTGATAGCTGAAAGAGAGTCAGTTGCAACAGACATACCTGAAACACCGAAAGCCATAAGTCTTTCAACATCCGTATCATGGAGTGACATCATAAGTCTTTCATAAGCATACTTATCGTGCATATAGTGAATTACATTCATTGTATTCACATAAAGCTTTGCCATCCAGGAAAGGTATTTCTTATATGCTGCCATTACTTTATCATAATCAAGAACGGTTTCCTCAAATACTTCGCCTTCAGGTGCAATCTGGTCAGCACCGATTTCATCCTTACCGCCGTTGAGTGCCATAAGAAGAACCTTAGCAAGGTTGCATCTTGCACCGAAGAACTGCATCTGTTTGCCCATTTTCATAGCAGATACACAGCAGGCAATGGCATAATCATCGCCATACATTCTTCTCATAACGTCATCGTTCTCATACTGAATTGAGTCGGTATCAATAGAAACCTGAGCACAGAAATCCTTGAAGCTCTGCGGAAGATGCTCCGACCAGAGAACAGTGATATTCGGTTCAGCAGACGGTCCGAGATTATAGAGAGTCTGAAGAACACGGAAGGAAGTCTTTGAGCACATTGACTTGCCCTCACCTGTTACACCGGCAAGTGCAAGCGTTACCCATACAGGGTCACCTGCAAACAGATCATTATATTCGGGAGTACGAAGGTGACGAACTAAACGAAGCTTGAGAACGAGATCATCAATAAGCTCCTGCGCACCCTTTTCATCGAGCACACCCTCAGCAATATCTCTTTCAATATAGCAGTCAATAAATTCTGCGATTCTGCCGATTGAGTTGGCAGCACCGTTCTGTTCCTTAATTGCACCGAGATAACCGAAATAGAGCCACTGAATTGCCTCTCTTGCTGTTGTTGCAGGCTTTGAAATATCGTAGCCGTAATCAAGAGCAAGACCCTTAAGCTGATTCATAAAATCAAGCTGCTTTGAAAGATCCTCAAGAAGATGAATTGTCTCTTCATTAAGAACATCGGCCTCGCCGACCTTTTTCTTATCAAGCTTCTTCTGCTCAATAAGATAATCCATACCGTAAAGTGCAATACGTCTGTAGTCACCGATAATTCTTCCGCGTGCATAAGCATCAGGAAGTCCGGTGAGAATACCAGCGTGACGTGCCTTTTTCATTGTATCTGTATAAGCACGGAATACACCTGTGTTATGCGTTGTTCTGTATGTGAACTCATCCTTGATTTTATCTGAAATTTCGTAACCGTAAGCACGGCAGGCCTGAACTGCATTTCTGTAGCCGGCAAAAGGAGAAACGCCTCTCTTAAGAGGTTCATCTGTCTGCAAGCCTACGATAATATCCTTTTCCTTATCAATATAACCCGGAGCATGTGAAAGGATTGAAAGCACCTTGTCCGTATCAACATCAAGGACACCACCCTTTTCATTCTCCTTAATCAAAAGCTCTTTCACCTTTGCGAGTACATCATTTGTTCTGTCGGTTGCACCCTCAAGAAATGATGAATCACCGTCATAGGCTGTATAATTCAGCTTGATGAAATTACTTACATTAATTTCATCACACCATACACCTTCTTTAAAGCTTCTCCAAGCCTCCATAATTTTACCTCCTGTATCACTATATAAAATAAATTAATTGTATTGTACTACAAAGCACTCTCTGCCCGGCTCATGAAAAATTCCTATACATCTGTCACATGTACCATGCTTGCACCTGCCGCAGCGGTTTTTACCGCACTGGCCACAGCAATGCTTGGCATTGGGACAAAGTTCAAAATCACCACCGTCTACCTTAAGCTGCTTACTGTTTACAATGGAATCCGAAATTTTGTATCTTGCACTATCATAAATTGCAGTAATTGTTGAACGTGCAACCTGCATCTGCTTGGCACATTCCTGCTGCGTTAAACCAACATAGTCAATCAGCCTTACAGCCTCATATTCCTCAACGGTTATATCAACAGTATCAGCTTTCTTATTTTTTGTGTTGAAATCCTTAATTTCCGGAACAGAGCATATACGCTTATGTTTTCTCGGACGTGCCATTTCGCACCTCATTTCATTAGTAAACTTACTATTGGTTACTACAGTCACATTATACTATATTTCTGACATATGTCAATAATAATACACAAAATATCCATTATTGCATACACATTTGTAGCAATGTACAAAAACTATAAATCATGGTTCACTATTTTGCTTAACTTGCACAATTAATAGACATATCCCCGTATTTTCGATTATAAACAAGAGAAAACTATCCGCCTGCAGATAATCCCCTTGCATCAAGCTACCGGCTTATTTAAACACCTTTTCAATTCCCTTATCCGTCAATTTAGATTTGGCTGCATGAATATATATAGCACTTGATGCAGTGAATTTGGTATTGTATTTTTTCATAATACTGTTTTCTGTATACTTACGCACAATGTCTCCGTCAGCAAATTTCACATAGCTGTCAAGCCCAGTTGAAATTAAACTTTCATTTTCAAAATATTTCATATTTTCCGAAGTGCAAACATATATAACAGGAGCTTTATCCGTGACTGCCTGACCCCTGTCACAGGGCCATGTGAAATATGCTTTATTCGGTGTATATTTTATTATCCTAACATCCTGTTTAACAGTAAATACAGTTTGGATATTGCTTGTATCTGCCTTTTCTATTGCATCCTCTTTCAAAAAAGAAATCATAATTTCAGATTCATTTTCACTTAATGTATCAGGTATAAGATATAATCTTGTACCATTTTGCGCATCACTAATTTCTTTTGCACTTATTTCGATTCCCATTTGTTTTAAATACGATGGAGAAACAGTAAAATACCAAAAAGCCTTATCCGGCACAGAATGGTAGACTTTATTTTCCTTCCATCCATTTAATACTTCATAATCATAAAAGGATGTATTTACAATATAAACACCCTCTTTATCCTCTATTGATTGATACCAATCATAACTATCCCTATAAAACTCATTAAAATCGCCATCAAAATAAAATTCGGAGAGCGAATAATAATCCGGTACTTTAATATCAATAATTGATTTATTATTTTTACACATAACAGACAACAGCAATACCAGTACCGCTAAAGCAATCCATATTCCTGCTGCAAATAATCTTTTCTTGTTTTTCATAATCATTCCTCCGATTTCGATAATTCATTTGTAATGAGGATTATAGAAAACAAAAAACAAAATCTAAATAAAAAAAAGTAAAGATGCAATAAAGAAAAAAGACACACTGAATAACAGTGTGTCTAAATCATAAACCTATGTATATCTTATGCCTGTGCAGGAGCACTTACAGGACAAACGCCTTCGCAAGCACCGCACTCAATACAAGTGTCAGCATCGATAACGAATTTGCCATCGCCTTCAGAAATCGCACTTACAGGACATTCAGCAGCACAAGCGCCGCATGAGATACAATCATCAGAAATTGCATATGCCATTATGGATACACCTCCTACATCAAACTTCTATCAATAATATAACAGTATATAACCGAAAAATCAAGTTATTTTTACTCTTTTGTTCTTTTTTCTTTATGGCAGTTAGAGTCATTTCTTACAACTCTTACCTCTTCCCTGTTAACAACAACAGGCAATCCTTCAGGAGATTTGTCGAGCTGAACCTTCAATTTTCCTGTGAGAATGGATGCGTCAACAACAACGCCCCTACCCTCACGACAATCCACAACCGTATTCTTTTTAGGCGTTATCTTATGCAGATACTCATATGAATTCTGCTCATATTTCAGACAGCACATAAGCCTTCCGCAGGTACCGCTGATCTTACTCGGTGCAAGAGATAAGCCCTGATCCTTTGCCATTTTGATTGTAACGGAATGGAAATCATCTAAAAATGTCGCACAGCAAAACGGTCTTCCGCATATTCCGAGTCCTCCGAGAAGTCTGCTTTCATCACGTACACCAATCTGCCTAAGCTCAATCCTTGTACGAAAATGTGCACCGAGATCTTTAACCAGTTCTCTGAAATCAACTCTTCCGTCAGCTGTGAAATAGAAGACGATTTTTGATCTGTCAAAGGAATAATCCGCACCTGTCAGATACATTTCCAGATTATGTTTTTTTATCTTCTCCGTGCAAACTTCAAGTGCTTCCTTTTCGAACTGCCTGTTTTCTTCGATAATTCTTAAATCGTTATCATCAGCAATTCTTTTAACCGGCTTGAGAGGAGAAACGACTTCGTCATCCTCAACCTCTTTCACATCATACTGTGCTACACCGCATTCAATACCCTTTGCAGTTTCAACCACAAGAGTCTGACCTTTTTTTATATCAAGACCCTGTGGGTCAAAATAATAGGTCTTGCCTGTGTCCTTAAAACGAACACCAACAACCTTTGTCATTTATATATCCTCCATATCATCTGCCGACAGCCTGTCTTAAGCTGTAACAGATTTTCGTTATAAGAATTGAATTATTTGAATTCATCAATGCCATTTCTTTAAGTGTATCACAAACATTCATTAAGTCAACAAGTTTTTGTCTGGTAAGTTTTGTTTTTAACATTATGGCAGTATCTCTTTGTCCCGATAAACACTCACTATTTTCATTACAGACCAGTGCATCTCTGAAAATATTTTTTAAAAAATCACAGGCAAAAACGACGGATCCTCTGTCCTTCTGAAAAACTGAGCAGGCACACAAAAGCTCATATTCACTTGAATCAACAAGAGCCCTGCAAATCTCACGGCAAACTCCTGCCAGCTCATTTTCTTTTCCGTCGGAAAAGCTTGCAACAGCCTTTCCGACATTTCCATTAAAGGTTTCAAGTGCACGCTTAGCATCCTCATAACTCACATCATCAATCCGTGAGCTGATAAATCGTGCACCCTCATCAGGCTCAACACCTTCAAGCGTTACAACAACAGATCTTGATAACACTGTTTCCAGCAGCATACTTTTTGAACGTGCCGTAAGAATAAACACGACATACTCAGGCGGCTCCTCCAGTATTTTCAAAAGTGCATTCTGTGCCGAGACACTCATACAATCGGCATTGCCTAATATATACACTTTATACTCAGCCTCATTCGGCTGAACATATGCATCCTTAACCACATCTCGTATAATATCAACATGAAAAGAGTTTGCACCGCCTGCGGCACTGTACTCAAAAATATCCGGATGAATTTTCTCAGCTGCTTTATGACACTGCGAGCATTCCATACACGGCTTTTTTTCCCCACGACAAACAAGAGCCGTTGCCAGTAAGCGAGCCAAAGTCTTTTTTCCAAGACCTTCAGCTCCCTCAATAACAACAGCGTGAGGAAAACGCCCGGCATCAATCAGACAGCCGAGCTGCTCTATTATTCTTTCATTCCCTATAAATCCGGAGATTTTCATACTTATAACCTTTTGAACTGTTCCACATCAACTACAAAGGCAACTGCACCGAATTCCTCTACATCAACCGGTTTTTTAAGCAAAGAGCCTTCAAGTGTACTCTCAACACCGGTTTTTCTGACAACACGTTTCGTTACATTTTTTTCAACAACATCAAAAAGCAAATCCACTTTTTCTTCTTCAACACCAAAAAGAATGGTTGTATGTCCGCCTTCTAAAAACTGACCGGCGGTTGAAATCTTAGTTGAAAAAAATCCCTCTGCACTTGCAGCTGCAAGAACCTGAGTCAAATCCTTATTTGATAAAATTACAATAACAAGTTTCATAAATGAATCACCCTTTATAATATATTCTCTTCTCTCCCTAATTCATCAGTTCTCTCAAAACAATTATACATTATAAAAGAGTGTAATTCAACTTATGTCCATTTATTTAAAATAAAATTTACAATTCATTAATCTAACTGACAGTTGTCGCTAAAGCAACAATAACCGGCATTGTGGCTATTGAAAGTACAGAGGACTGTGCCGATAATTCCGAACCGAGTGCCGGATCATTATCATATTTTGCCGCATACATTGCCGTATTTGTGGCAGTAGGAGCAGATGCGGAAATCAGCATAGCAATCAGAAGCTGACCTCTTACTCCGCATACATAGAATAATCCAAGCATACAAAGAGGAATAACCACCAATCTGATTAAGGAAACAAAGTATATTTCCTTTTTTGTAAACATATTTTTAAAGCTTGAATTGGCAAGAAATGTTCCGAACACAATCATTGCCAACGGTGAATTACAATTTCCCACAACTTCCATAGGATACTCGATAAAATACGGTATATCAGGGTGGAGAAAAAACAGCGGAAGCCCTATAATAACGGACATCGAACCGGGATTGAAAATAAGCTTTTTTAAATCAAGCTTTGCCTCTCTGCCTGACATCTGATAAATTCCAAGCGTAAATGCCACCATATTAAACACAGCAACATAAACCGAGCAATAGAATATGCCCTCTCCGCCAATAACACTTTTTGCAAGCGGAAGAGCAAGGAATGCGGCATTGGATAAAATCATTGCATAATGATAAATTCCGCGTTCTTTGAGAGACCGTTTTCTGAAAGTGAACATGGATAAAAGAGCACCGAAAATATGCGTTGCAAAAGCGCAAATAAATGCAATCAGTATCCCTCTTACATGCTCAGCAGTATATTCCATTGTCATAAAAGTATGTATAATCGCAATCGGCAGAATCACATTGAACAGCAAATCAATAAGGCGTTTTCCATCAGCCTGCTTGAATATACCGATTTTATCTGTTACAAAGCCTATACCTGCTATCAGATACAGAATAAGCACCTGAAGTGCAATGGTTTTTAAATTTTCTAAAAACAAAATGATTTTTCCTTAATAATATTTTACTTACTGCGTTTATAAATATCACTTAATAAGTGAATGGAAAAAATCCCAAGCATGATATATGTTACAGCAGAAAAAGAGACGCTGCCCATATTGTTACCCTTTTCAGCAATAATCAGTGCTACTCTCACCACACCTACAACACAGGACATAACAGCCAATATTACTGAAGAAAAGACAAAAAAAGCGGTTGTTGGAGCATTCCCTCTGTCAACTGCTGATATCATACTTAAAAGGAAGCAGATAATAACACACAACAGAATAAACTCACAGCAGATTTCGGAATTAACCTTGACATCGACAATCTGAAGCATAATCCCGAACAGCTTGACAATTGCCCATATCACCGGTGAAAAATGAAGCAGCGTAAAATTTCTGAAATCATAATTGGAATTTTTCATTGTCAGCGAAAAGGTCAAAAAATAAAAGCAGCTTAAAAGAGCAAATACACCGCTTATTCCCAGAGGAACAATATAGGTATAGTCAACATAAGAGGCTCTTGATACATAGTCATAACAGTTGTACCCCTGATGAATAAAATCATAGAAGAAGGTAACTGCAAGAATCATTGATGAAAGAAAAGCACTTCTTTGACCATTTTCAATATCAAATGTTCTTGCCAAATTCCTTTTTGAATTGGCATAAACACCGGCAAATACAAATCCGACAAAAATGAGCAGGTACACTGCATAGGAGCCTGTTATACCAGTATCGGAATATATTTGGAAAAAGCGCAGAATACAAGCAGCAACTACTGTTATTATCAATAATAAAACAGATATTTTTGCTCTTGCTTTCTGCACTCTTTTATCTCCCTTTAGCAAATTATTTTTCAATTCTGTTATTTATATCAACAAATTTTCTGGTATGACTTACACTCTTATATGCAGGACGCATAATTCTTCCGCCTGAGGTCAGTTCTTCCAGTCTGTGTGCACACCAGCCTGCAATTCTGGCTGTGGCAAAAAGAGGCGTATACAAATCCTCAGGAATTCCAAGAACTTTATAAACAAGACCTGAATAAAGGTCAACATTAGCACACATCACCTTATCGTCGCCCTTAATCTCAGCAAACACCTGAGGTGTAAGAAGCTCAACATTTTCAAGCGTTTTGAATTCCTTTTCAAAACCTTTTTCAAAAGCAAGCTTTCTGGCATTTTCCTTAAGAATAACTGCACGCGGATCAGACTTGGTATAAACTGCGTGTCCCATACCATAAACAAGTCCGCTTCCGTCACCTGCTTCTTTTTTCAGAATCTTAACAAGATAATCCTTAACCTGTGCAGGATCTGTTGAATCAGGAACAGCAGCCATAATCTCATTCATCTGCTGTGCAACTCTGATATTTGCGCCGCCGTGACGAGGGCCCTTAAGAGAACCAAAGCCTGCAGTAATAGCTGAATATGTATCGGTACCGCTGGATGTCAGAACTCTTGTGGAAAAGGTGGAGTTATTACCGCCGCCGTGATCAGCGTGAAGGAGAAGGCAGATATCAAGCAACTTTGCCTCCTCACGTGTAAACTTTTTATCCACTCTTAGCTGATTCAGAATATATTCAGCGGTTGACTGCTCCTTAATAATAGGATGAAGAAACATCGTTTTATTATAAAACGCACGTCTCTTAACCTGATATGCACTGTTCATAATCGTAGGCATCTGTGCAATAAGCTGCAGAGACTGACGAAGAACATTAGGAATAGAAATATCATCAGGATTTTCATCAAATGAATAAAGTGACATTACACTTCGTGCCATTTTATTCATAATATCCTTTGAGGCATGCTTCATAATCATATCCTCAATAAATTCATCCGGAAGAGCCCTGCATTCTGCAATAACCTCACGCAGACTGTAAAGCTGCTGATTCGTCGGCAAATCACCGAAAAGAAGCAGCCAAACTACCTCTTCATATCCGAAGCGGTCATCCTTAATACAGCCCTCCACAATATCATTGATATCGTAGCCTCTGTATGACAGCTTACCGTCCTTTGGTATTCTTTCACCATCGAGGATATAATAGCCTTCAACGGAACAAATGCGTGTAAGACCTGCCATAACACCTGTACCGTCACTGTTTCTGAGTCCTCTTTTTACATGATATCTTTCATAATCACTTTTCTTAATATAGTTATTTTTATCAAGTTCTGAACATAAACTTGAAAGAGCGTCCATTGAAATTGGGGAAATATAACTTGATGGCATAATTTTCTCCTTTCGTAAAATCAAAACTATATAATATATGGATTCACTGATTATGAATCCATAGAAGATCATAAATAATGCATCTTTATCAAATTATTATACAATTTATTTATCACAAAGTCAAGGAGAGGACATCTTGAAAAAAATACTTATTGTATACGCAATTATATTTGCACTGACAATCATCATACCTGCAATTGTATGCTTTTCAAAAGTCGGCGAAGCCGGCGGTGAAAAAGAAATGGTTACCCTATTCAGACAGTGCATCAGCCTAATTGCGTATTATCACTGATTTTCTTCAGCTCAGTATCAGCATGCACGGAAAATCTGACGTTCTGGAAATACTTATCCCATTCGTCTGAAAGCTTATCATAGGATTTAGGACTGTCCTTTGCGAGATACTCACCGACTCTTAATGAATCACTGTTGTTCTCCTGACAAGCAGAAAAGGCAGCTGTACAAAGCTGTTCCATTTTCCTGTCTGCATCACTGCATATTCTTTTGAGATTTTCTTCATCAAGGTTGGTGACTATACCCTTTTCAATTTCATCAATCATAAGCTGCGCTTTAATATCAACATTAAAAACGATATTACCGTCAACAATTTCAATATGCTTTTTAATCTTAGGTTCAGAAACCTTCAGGCTTATATCACCAAGCTCTTTATCCTCAAACTCAATTGTACATATTTTAACCTTATCAGATATCAGATTAAAGCCTAATGTTTCATCATCATTGGTAACGTATACCATTTTTTCTTTGCTGAACAAGCCAAGTCCTTTCGTCTGTGTACTGTCCCCTTTTTCATTCATTTCAACAACAGGCAGGTAAACATCTGAGGTCTTATCTGTAGACATATTCAGAAGCTCTCCGATTGTAACATAAGCACTCAAACCTGCATCCTGGCCGTTTTTCAGAAGGTAGACTATATTTTCACAGGGAATACCGGAATCATTTTCCTTGCTTTCAATGATTTCTTTGGCACTCTTGTCTGATATGCACACTGCAACATCAATACGCGAATCTGATGAACGCAGAAAATAGTCAAGCTTTTCTTTAAAATCCGACTCTGCAATATCACGACTGAAAACAATCAGCTTATTCTGACCGAAAAACAGCTTTTTCGAGACACTCTTTGAAAAACCTGAAATGGCATCAACAATCGTAGCACCATTCCCTTCGGTATTATACGTTCTGTTTCCCTGAGGTGTTTCGTTACCCTCTGCTGCTCCCAGCTTGAGTGTCTGAATAATAAGATTAACCTTATCGCCCTGCGTTTCCACACCAAGCCCCTCAACAACAAGCAAATCCTTCAAGTGGACGGAATTCATACAGCCTGACAGCATTCCTGCAATCATAACACAGCAGACTGCTATTTTAAAACTTTTCGACAAGTTCATCACCATAATTTCTCTTTTTTAAAACCAATGTCAGAATCGGAACAATAATACAAAATACAGCAAATGGTATAACATAAATAACAGGTGAAACTGTATTTATATCTACAAGTTCGGTCAGGCACATAGCCACAGCAAAGGCCAATACAGATGAGATCATACATTTTGTACTTTTTTTCATAGGCTTGAAGGAAATACTTGCACAATATACCAACAGAACAGATTTAATAAATATACCAAATATCCAGCAGGAAATATAAAGAACATCTATGCGCTCAAAGAGTCCGATTTTTGAAAGCTGGAATAAGGTATAGATCGGAAATGCATGAAGAGTTGCTGCATCACCCATTACGGCAACCACAAAAAGAAGCAGTATAAATATTGTGAAAAAGGATGCAATAACAGACCATACATAAGGCTTAACGGCCTTACCGTTAACTTTTTTTGAAAGGCACAAAAACAATGCAATTTCAGAAGAGTTGCCGGTCATAAAAAGGATATTTTTTAATATGCCTTCATTATCATTCACAATAACCGGATACAAATTAATTTCCTGATAATTTTTAAGGCTGCAAAGCAGTGCAACTAAAATGGAACCGACCAGAAGTGCAAATCCGAATGCTGAAAATCTGGACAGACCTTCTATGCCTAAATATGCACCATATAGTGCACATAAAGCGATTATGGCGGAAAACATCCAGGCTTTGGAATTCGGATTGAGTGTAGTAGATGCAAAGTATGAAAATCTGCTGATATTAACACCTGCAAGATATATAAAATATATTGAATAGAAAAAACCTACCCATTTTACATCAAATGGGTTTTTGTGTTTTCTGTAACAATAGATTGCCGGTAATGCCATAATCAGGGTTATGCCCATAGATGACAAAGCACTAATCAGAATATCCGTTTTCATATAACCGATTGATATGGACTGCACATTCGTCAGTGTTATCACAATACGGCTGATATAAAACAGAAAAAATATACTTATGGGTGCTACCCTATCCCTTTTTGCCTGTGTCAATATCTGCACCTCTCAATTTATTTACACGCACCTTGCGTTTTGACAATTTAAGCCAGGTTTCCCTGTAGAATATATCACCCAATGAATGCCTGTCAAGCGGAGAAATCGGTGATGACAATGGTACACCGAACGGATTCAGCGAGCAGATATTTATGAATACAACACCGGCACCGAGAATAATTCCATACATACCGAACATTCCGCCAAATATGATAAATAAAAATCTTAATACCGATACACTTTCATACAATGGGTATACAACATATGAGGATATAGCGGTCATTGCAATTACAACAAGCATTGGTGCTCCGATAAGCCCTGCTGTAACTGTTGTTTCGCCTATAATAATACCGCCTATTATAGAAACCGCGTGTCCAATTGCCTTAGGCAGTCTGATTCCTGCTTCTCTCATAATTTCATAAAGCACTAAAAGAATAATTGCCTCTGTTGTAAGAGAGAAGGGTGTGGTAATTTCCTCCGATGCAATAGTGTACAGAAGATTTGTGGGAATCAGCTCCTGATGAAAAGTTCCCACAGCAACATATATACCGGGTAAAAAAACCGAAATAACAAAGCTGAAATACTTTAATACCCTTATAAATCCGCTGTGAAACGGTGGATTATCATAATCATCAACGGACTGAAAATTGTCACTGAAAAGATACGGCAAATAAATCGCAAAGGGCGTTCCCTCTACCATGATTACAATTCTTCCCTCAAGGAGCTTTGACACTGCCACGTCAGGACGTTCTGTATTTCCTACACAAGAAAAGAATGATTTTATATCCGTATCGACAAAAGGCAGAATTTCACCATAATCAACAACAGTATTAAAATTTGCACCCTTCAGTCGGTGTTCAATTTCCCTTACAAGCTCCGGGTCGGCACGATTATCAACATAAGCAATCACAACCGGCGTATCTGCCGCTGAGCCGAGTTTAATCTGTTTGAATTTTAAATGATGTGTTTTAAGCCTTTTTCTAAGCAATGCCTTATTATCATTGAGTGCTTCGATAAAGCATTCCTTAGCGCCCTTTACATTACTTTCATTCGTAGGCTCATCGATTGAACGTTTTGCCCAACCCTGAATACCGAAAACAATCGCCTTATTGCACCCATCAAGTACAAATACGCAAAATCCGCTCATAAGGAAAAAATAGCAATCCTTAAAGGTCGTTGCTTCATTCATTTCCAGTGAATTGACTACACTGAGTTTAATCTTATTCTGTAAATCCTGATTATCATGAAAAGAAATGTCTCTTTCAAGTATAGGCGACATAATCAGCTGTGACAGCTGAAGCGAATCAATTAACCCATCCATAACACAGAAAAAGCCCTTTTCACCGCATATTACTGTCTCTCTCATCAGAAAGTCGGAGCAGTCCTTGAAATCATCTTCAAATTTTTTCTTGTTTTTATCATACTCTGTATAAAGAGTATCCATACGAATCACCATTTTTAATTTTAACAATTCTGTTTTGCTTATGCATAAAAAATAATATTTACAAAAATTTTTCACACAATATAACAGGTGATTTTATGGCAATTAATTTTATAAGAGCAATCATAATTTATATTTTCATAATAATAGCAGTAAGACTTATGGGTAAACGTCAGGTAGGTGAGTTAAAACCGCACGAACTTGTTATCACAATTCTTTTAAGTGCAATCGCTGTTATTCCTCTTGAGGAGAATTCTATGCCCCTTGCGAACTGTCTTGTTCCCATACTTCTGTTTATCAGTATGGAAATCATCATGTCTGTTATATCCATGAAAAGTCTTTGGTTCAGGAATCTTCTTCAGGGCAGACCTATATTTATAATAAGGAAAGGAAAGCTTGACCAGAAAAAGCTGAGTGAAATGCGATTCACAATTGACGATGTTGTGGACGCATTGAGACAAAAGGATATATTCGATTTGTCTGAGGTTGAGGACGCAGTAATTGAAACAAACGGCTCCATATCCGTTTTGCAAAAGGCGGAGTACAAACCGCTTACACCAAACGATGTCAGCATATCCGTAAAAGAAAAAGGCATGCCGATTACCATTGTTATGGACGGCAAGCCTGTAAATGAATATTTTAATGAATGTAAAATCAAAGACAGCGAAATTGAATTAGTTATTCAAACAGTAAATAAGGATGTAAACAAAATTATGCTGCTTACAATTGATGACGACGGAAATACTTTCCTGATAGAAAAGGAGCCGAAAAAATGAAAAGACTTTACGTAGCACTTTGTTTTTTAGCAGTTGCCATTTCTCTTTGCATCTTTGAGCAGTACACAGTTCATTGTGCATATAAAGAAGCAACGGCTTATATAAACACCGCAATCGAGCAGGTTGGCAAAGAAGATTTTGAAAAAGCAAAAAGCACCTGCAAAAGCCTGAATGATTACTGGGATAAGAAGCAGAAATATATGACTGCAATGATAGATCACGGTGCACTCGATGATGCAAGTGTCACAATAAATAACCTTGCGGACTTAGCCGAAAATAAAAGTGACAGCTTGGAGGACGAGCTTGTAACCGCCAAAAATCAAATCAAGTCCATATATGAAAATCAACGAATAACCTTTGGTAATATATTTTAAAGAGATTATAATAACCCCTTTCTACAGGCTGAGGACAGCAGTTATAAAAACTGCTGTCCTTTTATAATTTCTATTTTTCTTTATATTTTACTCGTCATCACTCGAAAGCTTGAGAACGGCAAGGAATGCCTCCTGCGGAACTTCGACAGAACCGAACTGACGCATACGCTTTTTACCCTCTTTTTGCTTTTCAAGCAATTTCTTTTTACGGGTTACGTCACCGCCGTAGCATTTTGCAAGCACATCCTTACGCAGTGCCTTAACGGTTTCACGTGCAATTACCTTGCTGCCAATCGCTACCTGGATAGGTACTTCAAACAGATGACGAGGAATGTGCTTCTTCAGCTGCTCAGCAATCTTTCTTCCTCTTACATAAGCCTTTTCCCTATGGATAATGAAAGAAAGTGCGTCGATCACATCGCCGTTAAGCAGGACATCAACTTTGCACAAATCCGATTTACGGTAATCGGCAATCTCATAATCAAATGAGGCATAACCGCGCGTTCTTGATTTAAGAGCATCAAAGAAATCGTAGATAATTTCATTCAGCGGCAATTCATAATGAATATCCACTCTGTCAGGTGTAATATAGTTCATATCCTTGAAAACACCTCTGCGTTCCTGACACATATCCATTACTGTGCCCACAAAATCACTGGGCACGTAAACGTGTGCATTGGCAAAAGGCTCTTCGCAGTAATCAATCAGTGCAGGGTCAGGATAATTTGTAGGATTATCTATTTCAACCATAGAGCCATCTGTCAGGTGAATTTTATAAACTACACTGGGAACAGTGGTAATCAGGTCTAAATTATATTCCCTTTCAAGCCGTTCTTCAATAATCTCAAGATGCAGGAGACCAAGAAAGCCGCAGCGAAAACCGAAACCGAGCGCACCTGAGGTTTCAGGCTCGTAGGAAAGTGATGCATCATTAAGCTGTAATTTTTCCAGTGCATCACGAAGATTCTCGTAATCCGCACCGTCGGCAGGATATACACCGCAGAACACCATCGGATTCACCTTACGATATCCGGGCAAGGCCTCGTCAGCAGGATTGGAGGCAAGCGTAACCGTATCACCGACTCTTGCTTCACTGACGGTTTTAATTGACGCAGTTATGTATCCAACCTCACCCGCACAAAGCTCGTCCGTCTTTTCCATTGAAGTTGCACGCATATAGCCGACCTCAACAACCGTAAACTCTGCACCGGTTGCCATCATACGCATAGTATCCCCTGCTCTGAGCTTGCCATCCATAACACGGACATATACAATAACTCCGCGATAGGAATCATATACAGAGTCAAAGATCAACGCTTTCAGAGGCTTGTTATCATCGCCCACAGGAGCAGAAACTTCGTTCACAATATATTCTAAAACATCCTCAACATTTTCACCTGTTTTTGCACTGACACGCGGTGCATCAAGACAAGGTATGCCGATAACCTCCTCAACCTCTTCCGCCACTCTTTCAGGCTCAGCGGCAGGCAAATCTATCTTATTGATAACAGGAAGTATGTCGAGGTCATGGTCAAGTGCCAGATAGGTGTTCGCCAAAGTCTGCGCCTCAACCCCCTGTGATGCGTCAACGATTAAAATTGCACCCTCGCAGGCTGCAAGTGAACGTGACACCTCATAGTTAAAGTCAACGTGACCGGGCGTATCAATGAGGTTAAACTCATAAACCTCTCCGTTTTTTGCCGTATAGTCAAGCTTAACGGCATGTGCTTTAATTGTGATACCGCGTTCACGCTCAAGATCCATATCATCGAGTATCTGTTCCTGCATATCACGCTTTGCAACAGAGCTTGTCAGCTCTAAAAGTCGGTCAGCAAGAGTTGATTTACCGTGATCGATATGGGCAATTATTGAAAAATTCCTAATATGTTTTTTATCAACTGCCAAAGGTCGTCCTCCGTGAATAATTATTTATTGATTTTATTGATTTCCCTCAGCTCGGTTTTCGCTGATTTGGAATTATATTTTATCTTTGTAAAAAGTCTTACGATATAATAGAAAGGCAACAGATAGGGCTTTTTTTCAAGCTGTCTGTAATTCGCAAGCATTTTCTTTTTTTCAGGAAAAAGCCTTCTGAAAAAGTATTTCGACTTCGAACCTCCGAACTCCGAAAGTTTTTTTGAATAGTCCACAACCAGATTTCCGTACACACCATTGCTTAACAGGAAATCAAGCATTTTCTGCTGATTTTCCGATACCTCAGCATCCTTGAACAATGCCTCTGTAAGACCGATTGCGTCAAGAACAAAGTCCTTGATACCGATTTTATCAAGTTCGTCCAATGCCCTGTCCATATCCATTTTCTCACCATAATTCATCAGCACATAGATATCGCATAAAAACCGAATGCCACAGCCATTTGTGGCATAATGCTTGAACATATGACAGATGGTGTAAACAAAATGCTCCGTACTTTCAACATGATACTTATATGGATTATCATTATCAGGCTTTGCATTCTTCCACAAATCAAAATGAGGGCAAAAGGCAGCCTCTTCAAAAAACAACTCCCTGTGCCACTCAAAGGTATAGAAAGGCTCTTTGAAAAAATCATCGGAATTCTCGCAGGAGGTAGTAAGTCTGAAGTGCCGTGATTTCATAATTTTAAATAAATCATCGCGCTTGCTGTAATCATAAAGGATATCAATATCACTCATCTGACGCATTTTCTGCTGAGGATAGTAATCCCGGATGACACTGCCCTTTAAAAGCATAAATTTAATCTGCTTTTCCTGTAAGGCGGATTCAAGTGCATCAAGCTCACTTTTCATGGAGAGAAGCCTTAAAAGCTCATTCTGAATATAAACATTCAGCTCCTGTGCCTGTTTTTCAGGCAGCAAGCCTGCATTGAGTACAGTCGCAATAATAGAATAAACCTGCTGCTTTTTTGAAATTGCCACAAGCTCCTGCCAATCAAGGTTATCAGGGAAAGGCGGCAGCGCTTCTTTTTTTATCGCAGACTTAAGCAGAGCTATAAGATATTCATTTTCCAAAGATGAATACTTCATAATTATTCCTCGATAAGATTTTTACTTTTCAAAAGCTCCAAAAGCTCCTTAACATCTGCACGTACCGTGCTTTCGTCAACATCATATTTTTCAAGCATTGCGGCAACGATGCTGTCCTCTGTCTGTTCCGTCTTAAGCAGTTCAAAGATGAACGCAGCAGACGGATTGTTTTTAATAAGACCGTTAAATTCCCTTGCTGCCTTGCCGGTTGCAATTGCAAAGCTTTCACCGTCGATTGAATTTGTAACAATTCCATCCTTTAATTTCATACTATCACCTATCATAAAATTTCTTATCATCAACTATTTTTTGAAAAAATACGCTTTTTCTTCTGTCTTGGTACTTCAATAAAAAATCTGTTTTTGTGTTTTGATTGAACAAGCCTTTTCTTTATAACCTCAAGCTTATCTGCTGCGGTTTCTTTTGATTTTATTTTTTCATCAATCTTGCTTAAATCAACGGTGTGTGCATCTCTCTCGTAAATCCACTCATCTGTATCTGAAACCTCATATTTTGCAGTCTGTTCTTTTTCCCAACTGTGAACACAGTCCTTTGTGAAAAAAACGCCCTCCTTGACAACTCTTGCAGGATTGCCAACAGCAGAAACATTTGAAGGAATGGTTTTTCCTGCTACAACAGCTGCGGCACCGATTATTGAACCAGAACCTATTTTACTTCCTTTTAAAACAAAGGCACTCTGACCAATCCAAATATGGTCACCGAGTAAAATAGACCTGCTGCTGTTCAGTCTCTTTTTTGTATGAACATCATAAATCAGATGCGGATCGGCAGTTCTGAGGGAAATGCCGAAGGAGAAAAGACCTTCAAGACCGACAATAACATTCTGCATCTCTGAAGCAATCACATTAAATGTTCCGTTAAAATAACAGTTTTTGTCAATAAAGACTGCAGTTCTGTTATGAATGGTTAAATCAAGATAATATGCATGGTGGTTTTTACTCAGATAGCAAACCGCGTTGCTTCCCATAAACTTTATTTTTGAATTCTTGATTATGGCATCATCTTCAATAACTAAAATGTTATTTTCACCTGTAAATGTGATGCTGCTGTTTATCAGCTGCACCTTGTCAGCATTTACATAAACACTGTTTTGAATGACAGCAGACAGCTCCTCAAGATTTGAAATACTTTCCATAATTTCATTCCTTCTCAATTAAGGTAACACACTCTACGTGTGGGGTACGTGGGAACATATCAACTGCGGATACTTTTTTTGCTTCGTAACCCTTTTCCTTTAGTATTGCCAGATCACGGGCAAGGGTTGCACTGTCACAGGAAACATATACAATTTTCTTTGGAGAAAGCTGTTCAATTGTATCAAACAATGATTTTTCACAACCTTTTCGCGGCGGATCAAGAATGATTATATCAGGATTCACACCCTGTTTTTTCAATATTTCCGCCCCTTTGGGTGCATCGGCACAGATGAACTGTGCATTGGCTATATGATTGATTTTTGCATTTTCTTTAGCATTTTCGATTGCCTGCGGTATGATTTCAATGCCCACAAGCTGCTTTACATTTTCAGCCATTGTAAGACCGATTGTGCCGACACCGCAGTACAAATCGAGCACTGTTTCATTGCCTGTAAGTCCTGCAAAATTCTTAGCCTTTGCATAGAGTTTTTCGCACTGATTATGATTCACCTGATAAAAGGAGTTCGGAGAAATCAGAAAATCCTTTCCCAGAAGGTTATCCCTGATATATTTTTCTCCCCATATTATGTTGGTTTCTTTGCCTAAAATAACGTTGGTTTTTTCTTTATTGATATTCACGGCAACTGAGGTTAAGCCGTCAACCTTTTCTCTGAGAAGTGACACAAGAAACTCTCCGTTTGGTATGCTGTTTGCGTTAATAACGGCACAGGCCATTACCTCGCCTGTGGCAAAGCCTTTTCTGAAATAGATATGGCGCAGGAGCCCCTTGCCTGTCTGCTCATTATAGGATGTGATGTTTTCACTTTCAATCCATTTTTCAAAGGCCTCAAGTCCCCTTTCAAACTCGGTAGGCTGTAACTTACAGTCCGCACAAGGGATTATCCTATGGCTCTTATAGGCATAAAATCCTGCAAACATTTCACCATCGGATATATCAACAGGATACTGAGCCTTGTTTCTATAATGCGATAAATCATCCGCACCGATGATTTCATCAACATCAATATCAAGATGACCTATTCTGTTCAGTGCATCCTGAACTCTGCTTTTTTTATACTTAAGCTCCTCATCATATGTCATATGGCGGAAGGAGCATCCGCCGCATTTTCTTGAATACGGACAATCGCTTTCAATCCGCTCAGGACTTGGCCGAAGAATTTCATCAATAATACCTATGGCATAATTTTTTGAACGCTTGATAATATGGGCAATGATTTTATCCTGCGGTACAGTACCGCGAACAAAAACGGCCAGTCCGTTATACCGTCCGACACCGCTGCCCTCTGACGTAAGAGCATCAATCGTTAATTCAATTTTATCATTCTTTGACAGCTCCACAGATATCACCGTTACACATAATTTTGCATTATATATAATAACATAAACATTTAAAATAAGCAATAAAAAAGACCTGCCGCAGCAAGTCTTTTTATATTTTTATTAATCCGCATCCACGATATGCATATAGCCGTCACTGTCAAAGGCAATGCTTACGCTCGCCTGCTCAGATGTGCCGTCATCATAGTTAACAGTAAAAAGAATGGTGTCTTTAATCTGTGACAAATCGAAATTGACATTATTTCCAATTGTATTATATAAATGGTGACTTGCTTCCCAATGAACACAATACCCTTTATTAACAGTACCATTTTGAGTATGCGTTTCATAAAGGCCCTGTTCTATACTGTATCTTATCTCTTCACCTGTTGCAGAAATACAATGGCCGTGTCTATTATAGACAGACAAATCCTCACCTTCAACATCCAATTGCAAATTAACATTACCATATTCACTGGAATTCTCAATTGTTATACTTTGAACATTGCTGTAATCGTTTAACGTTAAAACAAATTCCCCAGCACGAAGCGTGTATAACATTGCCGTCGCTCTGTCCTGCTCACTGCTATAGCATTCGCTGCCGCCGGAACCAACACCTGCAGTTATATTTTTTTCACCTAACTTAGATGCCTTTTCGAGCTGCTCTGCTTTTTCGTTACCCCACTCCGTTTTTATACGATTCCATTGCTCTTTATCATCCATATCAGCAACATATATTCTGTAAAACAATTTTTGTTCATTAATACTGCCTGCCAAAAGCAAGTCTCTTTCGCCTGCCATTGCAACCATAACGCCGAGTGTTTCATAGGTCGGTATTTTTCGGTCGACTGCAAAATTCAGTCCGAAGCCTCCGCCGATAACAAGCACAAATGCAAGCATTGCGGCAGCAGTTCGCCGGAATATAACATTCTTTGAGAATTTTCTTTTATCCGTTGTGATTTCAAAAGCCCTTTCAACTGCTTTTTCTGAAGGTTCAAAGGCTGAAAAAGTCTCTTTATAATTATCTTTATTCTTATTCATTTATCCATTCATCTCCTAAAATAGTCTTAAGCTTTTTTCTTGCACGAAACAGCCTTGTTTTTACCGCTGACTTTTTCAACTTAAGTATTTGAGAAATATCGGCAACACTCATATCCTCATAGTAAAACAGGTGTATTATCGTGCGTTCCTTTGTATCAAGTGACATAATTGCTTTAAACAAATCAATATTCTGCGTTTTATCAAAAACAGCAATATTCACCGCATGATCAAGAGGCAGTTTCCGCTTTCTGAAAGGATTTTTTATATAATCCCTGCTCTCATTCACACTGACCGCAGTAAGCCATTTTTTCAGATGCTCCTCATTATTAAAAGGTTTATTGTATTTCCATAGCTTCAAAAAAACATTCTGCATAACATCTTCGGCATCACTGCTGTTTTGCGTAATGGAAAGTGCTATCAGATAAATACGTTTATTATTTTGCTTTACAGCACTTATAAATTCATTCTCCGTCATTATGTCACCACCCTTTCTGAAAGGTCCTTTCACTTATATAACGATGTAAAATTCTAAAAGGTTACCGGTTAAAACTAAAAATCAAAAAAATTTAGTACAACAAAAAAACGGCTCAAATGAGCCGTTTTAAACAGTTTTATTCTATTATGCCTTTTTTTCTTCCTTATCTTCCTTCTTCTCTTTAAAGAGGAGCTTATCAACAGGGAAATAAAGGAAAAACTGAAGAGCTGAGCAAACCGCTGTTGCAATATTCAGAGCGAGAGCCTCTGCCCAACCCCACTTGTTGATGAACAAGCCGTAAAGTGTTGGTGAAAGCCAAGCTGAGAAACAAATAAGAGCAATTGTGAAAATTATGTAAATCGGAAGAACAACTGCTGTATTTGCACCTGAATTGAATGTCTTTTCCTTGTTTACAAAGAAAGCAACAATCTGAGCAGCAATGTTTGCTACATTAAATGCAATAAAATAACCGAGACCGCCGTCTTCAACAGGATAATCAAATACAAACCATTTGAAAGCAGTGCCATACATTTCCTTAACCTGCGGAATCAAAGGAATAAGATTAACAAGTGCAAACTGAACGATACAAGCAAGAAGAGAAACAACAATGAACTTTACAAACTGCCATGCTGTAACAAGCCAGGAGCCTTTTTCCTCCGCCATATTGTCAATGTCTTTTAAATTTTTCGCCATAATTTTTACCTCTCAATTCAAAATTTATCAGGAATATTATATCATTATACTTTAGTTAATGCAATAGCGATTTAAAAAAGTCCGATAATTGCAATAATTGCCCATATCACAAGTGCTGCAATTCCAAAAACAACAGCAAGGAGAAGCAGAACAAGCAATATGATAATCAAAAGAACAAAAGGTCCTTTTTTACTCTTTTTAACTGTATCTTCAAATTTCTTTTCTTTAAACATTTCAGCGGGAGCCGGATTACTTTCATCGTAAATCGGATAAATAGGAAGCACTGCATCAGAATCACAATAACCCGGATTCCACAGCAAAGGCTCTACTAAAGAGCGAACACTCTCTGCACCCTTTATAAATTTACCTATACTGAGATGTATTGTATCAAGCAGGCTGTCAACTATATTCAGAAGCCCGCAGGTAAGCTTGTATTCTCTTGTATCCGGACCATAAGGAGAATCACCGCAGTAAAGATTCTGAATAAGTTCCAGAAGAAAATCAATCACTTTATTATCAGCAATATCAGCAATATCTGCCTTTTTAAGACCGCTTTCCTTTTTGCATATGCGCCATACTTTTTTGAATGTAAGCTTATCAAGGAACTTACCCACCGGCTTTAAAATCCAGCCAAGCTTTTTAATCTTTTCACCGGGAATAGAAAATGCATCTGACATTTCAGCGAGGCGGTCAATATCATAACCCATTGCCCAAAGAACTTCACGTATCATACCAAAGAAGAAGCCCTTCATATATTCATCAAAGGATTTACCATTCGTATCAATACCAGGAACATCTTTAATTGTGATTGTTTCAACATCAATCTTTGCATTTTTAGGATCAAATGTAACATTTCTCATAACCGGTGGACAGCCTACCATAGCACCAACTGCCACATCATAAAATCTGTTACCTTTTTTTGAGGTAACATAGCTGATATCGTGAACATGAGTATGCCCTGTAAGCATACAATGCAATCCAGCATCCGCAAAGATTTCACGTGTAATTTCATGATTTCTCTGCATATTTCCGCCACCGATTATCTTGTAAAACGGAGATGGTGAAATCATTGGATGATGTGTCATAGCAATTACATACTGATCATTATCCTGTGCATCCTTAAGCTGTTCAAGAATCCACTCCATACAATCATCTGAAAAGCCGGAACCACGCTCACCTTCAGGCTTGTAATTCGTATCATCATTAAGTGCAAACAAGCGATATCCCGGCGCCAGCTGTACAACATAGCTCATGGATTCCTCATGAGTTGATATTGCTTCATTCGGTCCAAATTCATAGTACATATCCCATAAATCATGCCTGTCCTCAACTGCAGGAACCTTAACGACCTCATCACCAACATAACCATCAGCGACACCGCCGTCACGGAAATCGTGCGTTGCTGTAATCACATATACTTTTTTACCCTTCTCTTTCAAGTCTCTGAGTATTTCAATAAATTCATTATGTGATTCAATTTCACCGTCACGTGTTGTGTCACCTGCAAGAACGATGATATCCGTTGAATCATCCTCACACAGCATATCAAAGCCCGCTTTAATAACCAGATCGCTGTCCTTGATTACCTTCTGTGATTTTGACTCAGCCTTTTCATAAGCCTTACCTGCCGTACCAACTTTTCTTGAATAATAATGAGTATCCGCTACGAACTGGATTTTAAGCGGTTCATTATTACTGCCATAAATTCTGTTACCCATTTTCCATTCCCCCATCTGTATTTTCAAGGCACAAGGATTAAGCCTTCATTACCTTAAGAATTCCGGATTTAATACTTTCATCAAATGTAAACTCCAGTGAACCTTTATTTCTCTCATGAAATGCGATCTCTTGTCCATCAAGATAAGCCTTATAATCAGCCTGATCGGAAAGCGTTACCACCATAGTATACTTTTCATTTTCACCATAATATTTAAAAGAAATTTCAGCATATGTATCCGTAGTATGCTGATAATCAGTCCAGACATCAAAACCTGTTGTAACCGTTTGCGGTTTAAAATATGCATTTGCCCAGATACAGATTGGTGCTGAAAGTCCACCGAAATTGTGGAACCAACCGCCACGCTTTGTTGCGATACCAAAACACTCATATGTATTATATGTGAAATCTGTTTCATCCTTCCACATATCAAGAGCACGCTTTGCAATCTCAAAGGCAAAATCTGCCTCGCCGTTATCAAGCATTGTTTTCCACACAAACCACTGATGGCTCATCCACACATTACCATTCCAGTAGCCGTCATCAAAATAATAGGATGCTGACATATCGACAGCAGAAATACCTGCCTGTGACCACATTTCATTTGGATTTTTAATATGCGCAAGAACTCTTTCTTTTCGTTCACCTTTAACAGCACCGGCAACAATCGGATAAATTCCATCCATACCCTTGTTCCAATTCTCACCATCATCAGTCCTCATAATGCCTGTAACATTTCCCTGCTTATCATAAAGCGTATATCCGAAATATCCGCTTTCTTCATCCCAGGCAAGCTCATTAAGTGCTTTTGTGGAGCACTCAATATCCGCATCATAAATCTTGATATCATCAAGTCTGTTCAGAGAATATGCAACCATTTTCATAATCTTTCCTGCACGGATAATCTGTGCCGTTGAAAGGCACGGACAGGTATATTCCTGTGCATATTTTGCCATCATCTCAACCTGAGCGGGATAATCATCCATGCCGCAGTGTGAATACCAGTAATCATATGTGGTAAGCAATCCATTATTAAACTTAGCGCAGGTGGACTTATGATTCCTTCCACGCAAAAATTCATAATAGAGCTTTGCTTTATCATAAAGAAAGGCAAGACTTTCTTTATCTTCAGTCCTCTTCAAAAGCTCAAGATATTCAACAAACTGTGTCGGAACAAGTGAGCCGTGAAGTAAAAATGCAAAGTCCTTATTCGTATCATCACACAAGTACATGTCCAGTGCATAGCGGCAAAGATCCTTTGAAAATTCAAGAAGTCCCATACCGATAAAACCACTGTCCCAAGTGTAAAAGCTGTCCCATCTTTTGCCGGGTGTGTGATGAATCACATTTTCACCGTGACGATAAACAGGATATACAACATTTGTAAGAAGTGTTGATTTTAAAATTTCAGTTGAAAGTGTATACTTTTTACCTGCTTCATTGAAGCAAATATCATTATCGTCCTTTTTAGCCTTTTCATAGATGCTTTCATATTCTGCATCAGAGAGCGGCTCAAACTTTTCATTAGACAAAACCACATATTCAATATGTGATGTATCCGGCTTCACGAATATGGATTTGATAAGTGTATTCTGGAAAAAGCCTTCATCACTTGTTTTTCTCTTAAATGAGCCTGAGAAGGTTTCCTTCAAATCATCATATGTATGGTCACCGTTTGAAAGGCGGTTAATCAGAGCATCCTCCAGTGATCCTGACTCCAGTGTTCTCTCTCTTGTATTCTTATTATGTGTGAGAACATAAAACGGCAGATCCACGTCCTTATAGGTCAGCTTTGTTCTGTGTCCTGATTCCAAAATTTCTGTCTCAATTTCAGGTGTGTAGCCAAAAGAAACCTTCTCGGCGGTCAGCTGCGCCTTATCGTTTTCCTCGATTACTGCAAGAAAATCAAGTTCAATGCCTGCTGTGCCCAAGCTTTCAAATGTAAATGCATTCATATATGGAAGATATGCAAAGGTCAGCTCATCACTATGTTTAAACACAACCTCTGTACCGTTCATATCAAAATGCGCGTCACCGTCTGTCACTGTTTTATATCTGACAGCAAGCACAGGCTTTTCAAAGGTCTCCTCTTCAGCATTTAAGGTATACGAAACCTTATCGCCCTTTTCACAACCGAAAGGCTTAAGATTAAGGAAATGAACGTGATAATTTTCACATCTGTCACCGAGACCCTTTCCCATATAGAAATCCTTATCGGCAAACATTCCCTTGAACATACCGTCAGGATTTTCCTCATCCCACGGACGTGAAACCTTATAAGTATATTCATCATAATCATTGGCTGTTTTAAGCACACATTTTTCAGGTGTATTCACCTGGCAATAGGTAGGATAAGGGAATTCAAGCGCACTGAAAACATTTAATATACAGTTCTGAGAAAGCGGTGTATGATTAAAAAATTCACAGCGCATCAGATATGCATCATCTTTGATCTTGGAGAAGGAAACATCGGCATAAACCTGATCCTTCCACATTAATTCATATCTGTATGAAAAATAGGAATAATCGCTTTTACAGTTCCACAAATGATAATTTGACGGAACAGTCACATTGGGAACAGGGGTTGCACTGTTCCAGAGTGTGGGATGAACGGAAAAATCAAATCTTGCGCCGACACCTGCCAGCTCATCAATGATTTTTGAAAGTCCCATATATTTTTTTGAATAAGGTCCCCATACAGGCATTACCTTTTTTTCAGTATTGTTTCTGCTCATATTATAAAATCCTTTGTCAATAAAATATGTCAGCTTATTATCTAACTTTTACACAAATTTGTCAATAGATATTCACACAAGTGACATTGACAAAATATATATTATAAAGTAATATATATACAAGATTTAATATTATAATACAGGCATTACACCATACTGCCTGAACGAGGGAGAATTCATGAACATAGATGCAAATGTACAAAAGATTTTATCTTTGCTTTTAAAAAAATGGATAATCATTGTTCTGTTTGCCATAATCGGAGCAATACTCGCAGGATTATATACACATTATTTCACAACTCTCACCTATTCATCCAGTGTGGAATTTCTGGCATATGTACAGGATTCCAACAAAGAGCTCGCCGACTCCACAAATGCGTCGCAACAGTCAAGCAACACAAGCAAGATGAATTATGCAATCAAAATGCTTGACACATATATTGAATTATTCAAAACAAATGAATTCAATCAGACAGTTGCAAATGAGATAAACAAAGAATACGGCACATCGTATACTGCCGGTCAGATAAAAGGCTCTATTACAATTGAACCTGTTGCAAATACGGCTATGTTTAAAATCACAGTTATAACCGGTGACCCTGATATGTCCTATCAGATTGCACATCAGCTTGAAAAGAGTATACCAAGCAAAATGGAAACCGCAAATAACGGTATGGTCAGTGCCTCCGTTGAGGATATTGCCCTTAAGGCGACCACATCGGAAAGTCTTGGCTATTCAAAGAAATGTCTGTTCGGCTTTATTGCCGGTGCAGTTCTTGCTGCTGCATATATCATTCTCCGTGACCTGCTTGACATCCGTATTAAAGGAAATGATGATTTAAGCGAGCGATACGGAATTCCTGTTTTGGGTACAATCCCTGAATTTGAATTGAAGGCATCGGCTTCAAAAACAGTGAATAAGGAGAAAGGAGAACAGAAATAATGGCAAAGAAATCAAAAAAAGCACTTTCTTCACAGGCAAGCTCACGTTTTCTTTTGGACAAAGCTCCGATACCATCAGCGCTGAAATTCAGAATTGAGGAATCATACAAAACAATAAGAGCAAATATTATGTTTTCCGTTATGAAAAAGGGCTGCAAAATGATTGTAGTTACCTCCTCTGCTCCGAATGAGGGAAAAACCACTACCACTGTCAATCTGGCAATCAGCATAGCTCAGGCTGAGCAGAAGGTACTGCTTATTGACGGTGATTTAAGAAAGCCTAAAATTCATCAATATTTCAAAATACCGAATGCACCGGGTCTTACAAATTATCTGGGCGATAAAATTTCAGGCAGAAGAGGCTCAGATTTATTCAGTGTGATTCATCCTACAGAGTATAACAATCTCTGTGTCCTTTGCTCAGGTACAATTCCGCCTAATCCCGCAGAGCTTTTAGGTTCTGAGCTCATGACGGAATTTCTTGAGGATGTAAGCAAGGATTTTGACTATATCATTATTGATACACCGCCTATCAATGTCGTTTCCGATTCGCTTCCGCTTATCAGAGAATCCGACGGCGTTGTACTTGTAGTACGTTCAAATCAGTCAACACATCCTGAGCTTCAGAGAGCACTGGCATCGCTTGATTTCATTGATGCAAAAATCTTAGGCTTTGTCGTTAACTTTGCCGAATCAAAGGCAGGAAAATACGGAAGATACAGCAAATACAGCTACGGTAAATACGGATATGGTAAGTACGGCTATGGCACTTATGGCGGATACGGTACATACGGAAACTACAAAAATAATTCCTATGAGCCAAGAAACTAAGGGGTGATTTGCAATGCTTATGAATAACCTTGTAGAAACTCATTGCCATATACTGCCCGGAATTGATGACGGATCCCCTAATGTTGAAACAAGCCTGAAAATGATAAGAAAGCTGCAGGCACAGGGCGCACAGGCAATCATACTTACCTCTCATTATTATTCAGATTCCATTTCACTGGATGATTTTCTTGAAAGACGCAATAAGGCTTTCGCGGAGTTAAGCAGTGCACTGCCTGAAAACAGTCCTAAGCTTATCCCGGCTGCAGAGGTTTATATCAGTCAGTATCTGTTCAGCAATGAGCATCTTGAAAGAATCGCAATCGGGAATTCCGGTTATGCTCTGATTGAGCATCCCTTCTCCTCCTCCTTTTCACAGGGCTCATACGACAGACTTGTAAATCTGAACTGTGAATATGGAATAAAGCCTATTCTCGCTCATATTGAACGCTATCCGGCTTTAATGGAAAATGAGGCGCTTCTTGATGATTATATTGAAATGGGATGCCTGACTCAGGTAAATATCAGCTCTTTTACCGACAGTCCCAGACATTTACGGAAAAAGCTTTTCAAATATCTTGAAACAGGCCGAATTCATCTGATTGGCTCCGATTGTCATAATCTTTCCTCACGTCCGCCTGAATACGAAAAGGGCGTTAAAGAAATCATTAAAAAGTGTGGAAAAGAAGCAATTGATGTACTTGAAAGAAATGCAAATTTATTAATAAAATAATCAGAAATACAAATAACAAAAGCACCGATAAAAATCGGTGCTTTATTTGCGGTAACACTCTTGGTCGTTGTTAACCAGTAAGAATAATATGTTTTTCCGTTCACCTTTCTGTAGGTTCTTGACTGAACATAATACTTTGTTCCTGCGGCACAGCCTGTTGCATTCAGTGTTGTACTGTTAATACCTTTTACAGTAACTGTCTTTGCATTGGCAAAATTGCTTTTAGTTGAATATCTTATCTGATAACCGTCTGCCTTCGCTGACTTATAGGTCGTAGCTGTGAATTTCCTGCTCCCACGCTTATAAGCATTATAAATGCAAGCAGGATTGACGAAACTTTTTTCATAAACACTCTCCTTATCTTTGCCAATTTATAAAAAAATTGTCGAATTTTCTGTAATACTATATACCTTTACTTTCTGTTTTTCAAGTATTGACTGTAACTTTTCTTTAGCCATTATATGTAAACAGCTCTCCGAGTAATCATACTCAGAGAGCTTGTGTTTTTATATTTGTTATTTAGCAGCCATTTCTGCTCTTGCCTCTTTAATCCTCTGAACAAAGAGCTTACCTGTTTCCGTAATCTTATCGTAGTCGCCTGTCTTAGCACCTGCAATAAGTGACGAACCGGCACCGCAGGCAATTGCACCTGCCTTAATCCAATCCTTAACGTTGTCAACATCAACACCGCCTGACGGCATCATAACTGCATTAGGAATAGGACCGTGAATGTCCTTAATAAAAGCAGGACCTGCTATATCACCCGGAAATACCTTAAGCACATCAGCACCGCATTCCATAGCGTGTACGGCCTCTGTTGGGGTATAAATACCCGGCATTGAAGGAACACCATAACGGTTACAGGTCTTAACTGTTTCAGGATCAAAATACGGTGACACAATATATTCTGCACCTGCAAGAATTGCAATACGTGCTGTGGCAGCATCCATTACTGTACCTGCGCCGATGATGATTTCACCTGAATTATACTTAGCCTTCATTGCCTCAATCAGCTTGTCAGCGTGAGGAACGGTGAAGGTAAGCTCAATTGCAGCAACACCGCCTGCAATACAAGCGTCTGTGATTTTTTCTGCCTGCTCGATAGATGTTGCACGAACAACGGCAACAATACCTACCTCCTGAATTTTTGCAAGTGTTTCAATTTTATTTGCCATAATAATGATTCTCCTTATTCTTTATCTTTGTACTCGTGCACCTGCACCATTAACCTTTGCCTCAACCTCTTTGAGTGATGCCATTGATGTATCACCCGGTGTTGTCATAGCCAGTGCACCGTGAACTACACCGTAGTTCACTGCCTTCTGTGCATCCTGATAAGTCATAAGACCGTAAATAAGACCTGATGCGAAGGAATCACCGCCGCCAACACGGTCAAGAATTTCAAGACTCGGATATTCAAGTGACTTATAAATCTGTCCGTCAGCCCAGCATATTGCTTTCCAATCATTTACTGTTGCTGTCTTAACGGTTCTGAGTGTAGTAGCAATCACCTTGAAATTCGGATAAGCCTTTGTAACGGTTTCAATCATCTTGTAATAGCCGTCCATATTGAGCTCTTTAAGGTCTGCATCGTTGCCCTCAACCTCAAAGCCGAGTGAGGCTGTGAAATCCTCTTCATTACCAATCATAACGTCGATATACTTTGCGATTTCCTTGTTAACCTCCTGAGCCTTTGCCTGACCGCCGATATCCTTCCAGAGTGACGGACGATAGTTCAGGTCATAGGATACAATTGTGCCGTACTCCTTAGCCTTTTTAACTGCCTCAATAACAACCTCAGCAGCTGTTTCGGAAAGAGCAGCATAAATACCGCCTGTATGCAGCCAGCGAACACCGAGAGTACCGAAAATATAATCCCAGTCAATATCACCCGGCTTAAGCTGAGATGCGGCAGTATTACCTCTGTCAGATGCCCCAACAGCACCGCGTATACCAAATCCACGTTCAGTAAAATTGATACCGTTTCTTACCGTTCTGCCGATACCGTCAAAAGGCATCCACTTGATGAGTGATGTATCCACACCACCCTGTAAAATCAAATCCTCCATAAGATAACCGATTTCATTCTCAGCAAAGGCGGTAACAACGCTTGTCTTTAAACCGAAGCATCTTCTGAGACCTCTTGCAACATTATATTCTCCGCCGCCTTCCCAAGCACGAAATGAACGAGCAGTTTTGATTCTGCCCTCACCGGGATCAAGTCTGAGCATAATTTCGCCGAGTGAAATTTCGTCAAACATACATTCCTCTTTCGGTCTTAATTTTAAATCCATTTTTAATCCTCCGTATTATCATAAAACTTTATTCAAAATTAAAATATTTAATTGCGTTATTATAACAGATGCCCTGAATCATTTCCTTAAGGATATCCTCATCATAGGCGTACCAGCCGTCCTCAACCCATCTGCCGATAAGAGCACACATAATACGTCTGAAATATTCGTGCCTGCCATAAGAGGTAAAGGAGCGTGAATCGGTTTCCATACCGACAAATTTGCCGAGAACACCGAGATTACCCAGCGTTTTCATCTGATTTATCATACCGTCCATTGTATCGAGGAACCACCACGCAGGGCCGAACTGAATCTTTGACTCTGCATCTGCAGACTGGAAATTACCGAGCATTGTGCCGAGCACGGTGTTATCCTTATCATTCAGATTGAACAGGATTGTTTTCGGCAGCTTATCCTCTTTGTTGAGTGCATCAAGGAAGCGTGAAAGCGGCTGTGCAATCTCACAGTCACCTACTGAGTCAAAGCCTGTGTCCGCACCGATTTTATTGAACATCAATGTATTATTATTCCTCATTGCACCGATATGAATTTCCATTGCCCAGCCCAGCTCGTGATACTTTTCACCAAGTGCAAGAAGAACAGGCGTTCTGTATTTATCACAATCGGAAAGTGGGATTTTTTCGCCGTTCATTGCACGTGAAAAGATTTCCTCAATCTCATCATCCGATGCAATGGAATAAGGCGGATAATCAAATGCCTGATCTGAAACTCGGCAGCCCACTGAATGGAAATAGTCAGCACGGCTGAGGAGTGCCCTGATAACATCTTTATAGCTCTTAATCTCCACACCTGCAGCATTACCCAGTGCTTTTATATAATCAGCAAAACCGCCGAGATGTGCATTCAGTGCCTTATCCGGTCTAAAGGACGGCAGCACCTTGCAGTCAAAGCCCTCAACGTCTTTCAAAAGCTTATGATATTTTAAATCGTCAACAGGATCATCTGTTGTACAAACAACCTTGACCTTGCTTTTTGCAATCAGGCTCTGTGGTCTGAAATCACCGTTTTTAATTGCTTTATTTGCTCTGTCAAAAATATCATCGGCAGTTTTTGCGTTAAGCGGTGTATCTATACCGAAATAGCGCTGAAGCTCAATATGCGCCCAATGGTAAAGCGGATTGCCGATACAATACTGAAGAGTGTATCCGAACTTCTCAAACTTCTCTCTTGCGGTTGCATCACCTGTGCAATACTTTTCCTCCACTCCGCAGCTTCTCATAGCGCGCCACTTATAGTGGTCACCTGAAAGCCATAAGTCAGAAATGTTGTCAGGTGATTTATTTTCATAGATTTCCTTAGGACTTAAATGGCAATGGTAATCACAAATATCCATATTTTCAGCATATTCGTGAAAAAGCTTTTTTGCCGTGTCTGTATCCAGAAGAAAATCTTTATCCATAAAAGCTTTCATAAACATCTCCCATATTTACAAATTTTTTCATTGTAATTATATACCTATATTCTTGTCAATGCAACAAGAAATATTGCATAAATTCCAGTAATATTATATAATATAATTACAATAAATTGCAAAGGAGAAAAGAATATGAAATACGAAATTAAAGGTTCACCTTTTCCTGCGGCAATCTGCTATCTTGAAGCAGGCGAACAGCTGATCACCGAAGGCGGCGGAATGTCCTGGATGAGCCCTAATATCAAAATGGAGACAACCACAAACGGCGGTCTGGGAAAAGCAATCGGCAGAGCATTTTCAAACGAAAAAATGTTTCAGAACAGATACACCAGTGTCGGCGGTAACGGTATGATTTCTATCGCATCAAGCTTTCCGGGCGAAATAAAGGCAATTGAAATCAATCAGGGTGATGAAATCATCTGTCAGAAGAGCTCATTCCTTGCATCTACTCCCGGTGTAAATATGTCCGTATTTTTCAGAAAAAAGCTTTCAACAGGATTATTTGGCGGTGAAGGCTTTATTATGCAGAAATTCAGCGGCAGCGGACTTCTGTTTATAGAAATTGACGGAACACCGATTGAATACGATTTACAGGCAGGCGAGCAAATTGTGATCGATACCGGTCATCTTGTTATGATGAGCTCAAGCTGTAAAATGGATGTTAAAACAATATCCGGTATGAAGAACATTCTTTTCGGCGGTGAGGGCATATTCAATACTGTTGTTGAAGGACCGGGTAAGGTTATACTTCAGACCATGCCTGTGACAAGACTTGCAGGTACACTGTCAAGATACATCACAACATCATCAAATTAATGAAGCATAACAAAAAGGCTGACGGTATACCGTCAGCCTTTTATTTTATCAATTATTAGTCAGCTGAGTAAGGGAGAAGTGCAACGTGTCTTGCTCTCTTAATAGCTGTGGTAAGCTCTCTCTGATGCTTAGCACAAGTACCTGTTACTCGACGAGGAAGAATCTTTGCTCTTTCAGAAACAAATCTCTTAAGTCTTGTAACGTCCTTGTAGTCGATAGTTTCAACCTTTTCTACACAGAAAACGCAAACCTTCTTACGACCCTTGCGTGGTCCGTTGGCCTTATTATATGCCATAGTTAGTTTCCTCCTTTAAAATGGTAAATCGTCGTCATCATCAACGATTTCTTCAAAATCCGAATTGTCAGCACTTGCATAGCTTGGTGCAGGCTGAGAGAATGCAGGATTGGTTGTACCACTTTCTGCCTTTGATCCGCAGAATGATACATTATTCGCAACAACTGTTACAGATTTTCTTTTATTTCCGTCCTTATCAGTGAAATTGTCTGTCTGGATTGAGCCCTCAACAGCAATCATTGAACCCTTGTGGAAATAACGGGAAACAAATTCAGCAGTTTGTCTCCAAGCAGTAACATCAATGAAATCAGCACGTCTTTCCTCGCCTCTTGCCTGGTACTGTCTGTCACAGGCAATCTGAAAGCTGATTACGGAAAGGCCGTTTGATGTTGTTCTGAGTTCCGGCTCATAAGTTAATCTGCCCATAAGCACAACAGAATTAATCATTAATCAAGCCCTCCATTATTCGCCTTTAGCGACAATCAGTGAACGAAGAACGCCGTCAGTGATGTTGATTACACGGTCAAGCTCTGCTGGGAAATTCTCTTCGCAAGCAAAATTAACAACCATGTAATAGCCCTCATTTTCGTAGTTGATCGGATAAGCGAGTCTGCGCTTGCCCCATGTCTCAACTTCGCCAAGAGTGCCATTTTTGCTGATGAGATCTGTGAATTTTTCCTTGAGTCTCTCAACATTCTCTTCTCCGTTTGAAAGAGAGAAAACTAATACGATTTCGTAATTTCTTAATGCCATTCTTTAGCACCTCCTTTTGGTCTTTTGGCCTATGCCCTTTGCATAGACAAGGATTGCCCTTGTTTCCAAAGGCTTAGATATTATATCAAATAGTACAAACATTGTCAACTGTTTTTTACTATATAGATATCGTTTCTATTTATCCGTAATGATTAAAAAGTTTTAGAATAAGTGCGAAAGGTTAAAAGAGCCTTACGCACTTATTTTTTTATGGCTTTTGCCTATAACGAGGATAGAGCAACGCAGAGGTGCGACTCGAGCGCGTTATAGGATTTTAGCATAAGGGAATGAGGAGCAGGGCGAGCCCTGCTCCTCATTTCGCCAACACGACAACGAAAGGAGCAACAATATGTCTTGCCGATACATTACATTTGACGACCGCAAGAAATTTGAGGAGCTGTACGCTGCTAATGCGAGCTTTAACGAAATAGCAACCGCCCTCGGCGTACACTTGGCAACAGTATATCGAGAGTTTGAGCGAGGCAACACGGGCTTACTTGATAAAAACGGGCGAAGCGGCTACAACGCCGAGCAAGCGCAAAAAGCCATACAGCAAAGTATCAAACGCAGAGGGCACCGCAAAGCCTGCTGCTAATGATAAATATTTTAATAAAACGGAGTGATTTTATTATGAGCAGTCAATATCAAAAATGTAACGGGTGTGAGTTTTCTTGTAGAGCTATCAAAGTCACTATACGAAAAAACATCAAAAAAGAAACACCAGGCTTTATATGCTGTCACCAAAGTGAACAAGTAAGAGCGGATAATTTCTTTACGGGCAAGACGAGCCCGCGTTGGTGCCCGCTCAAGAATACGGAGGCAGAAATATGACAGACAAAAAAGAACGCCTCAAAAAACTATACGAGCTCGCTATGCGTGGCGTAGACGGTGAGAAAGAACAGGCGCAGGCTATCCTTGAAAAGCTGCTTAAAAAATACGCAATGACGCTTGACGAACTCGACGAGGATATTATTAACGATTATGAGCTTGAATATCACGGCAAAGAACAAGACACGCTCTTAATGCAGACCATATATAAGGTTACGGACGATAAAAACAGTTTTTGCCATTTGCGATACACCTATAGCGGCAGAAAATGCAGAACACGACTCAATGTACGCTGCACCGCTGCTCAAAAAGCAGAAATAGAGTTTTTGTTCGCTTTCTATGTTCGCGTATGGGAAAAAGAGCGCGAGGCTCTGCTGCAAGCATTTATACAAAAACATAAGATTTTCGGGAACTTAAAAGACGGTGAAAAACCGCAAGAATGTTCACCCGAGGAATTACAAAAAATGTATGCACTTATGGACGGACTCTCGGACGAGCAGCCTTTGTTACAAATAGAGGGAGGTACTGTATGAATATTGAAAAAAGCGACTTTATAGAATTTAGCTTACAGCCATTTATAAAACGCCTTGACGAGGACATAGCGTCCCTCTCTTATGAATATGACAGCAACACCCACGAGGAGTTTTGCGTTATTCGTTACAAAACTAACTACACGCGCACAGTTTGTATTACGGCGGATAGTGAGAAAGCTATTACAACTGATGTGCTAAAAGTGATATGAACGCCGCCGACAAGCTCCATATTGTATGTTGGAGCGGAGGCAAAGACTCAACCGCAACAATCGTACTTGCGCACGAACACGGTTTACCGATAGATCTTATAATTATTTGCCTTGTTTGGTTTGACAAGGAGCGGAAAATATACGCCGAGCATCCCGAGGTAGTAGAGTGGATATTAAATTATGCAAAACCCCTCTTTGAGTCTTGGGGCTACAAAGTTAAAGTGCTCGAGAGTGTGCGGGACTATGTATATTGGTTTAACCATATTATAGAAAAAAGCTCCCACGCCGAACGCGTAGGAAAGCGTGCGGGTTGGTGCCTCCGCGGCAAATGCTGTATGAACAGAGAAAAAACCCGCCCTATAGAGCGATTTGTACGCAGTCTCGGCGATAATGTCATACAGTACATAGGTATAGCAATCGACGAGCCCGAAAGGTTGGAAAGAGCGCACAAAAAAAACCAAGTGTCACTATTGGAACGGTACGGCATAAGAGAGGACGAAACATACAACATTTTAAGACCGTATAACCTAATATCTCCTACATATAGCTTTTCTGACCGCGGCGGCTGTTGGTTTTGTCCTAATGCAAAGATACGAGAGCTCGCCTACACAAAACAACACCACCCCGAGCTATGGGACGAACTTGTAGTATTTGACAACACCGATAATAAGGTGTCGCAGAATTTCAAACACGGAAAAACCTTTAAGCAAATAAACGCCGAGGTAGACGCCTATATAGCTAACCCGCCACCCGTTCAACTATCTTTATTCGATTTTATATATGAGGAGGTGTAAAAATGTGCAAACCGATTAAGTGCCCTCAATGCGGACACGAGTTTACACCCGAGAGAGTTATTAACTCGGGTGCCTGGACGGAAAAAGAGGACGAGCTGCTGCTCCACGGCTACCAAAAGGAGCGTAAAACGATAGCAGACCTTGCAGACGAGCTCAACCGTTCACAGGACGCTACACGCAACCGCTTATATATCCTCCGTGGCGGGAGCAAGCCTAAAGGCGTAACCGCAAGCGTACAGCTCACAGCGAAAGAGTATGACGAAATGAGAGAAGCTCGCCAGGAGGTAAAAGCCGCAAGGCAGCTTGTCGAAAACTCGAAAAGCAAAGAGCGCGACCTCGCCGCCTTTTGTGCGGTAGGAAAACAGCTTATAAACGCCAGGGCAAACAAGCGCTCTACTGCCTCACTATTTGAGGAATTAGAGCGGCTCGTAAACGCTTGTGCTGAATTATAGGAGGTTTTATATGAACAGAAAGCCAACGGCAAAAGATTACATAACAGCAGCAGGCACAATATTAAGCACTATAAGACAAATGCAGCCCGCAATTACGCAGCTTATAAAAGATATGTGCTTTACAATTATACCCGCAATAATTAAAGCGTTTGTACGCAATTTGTATGTGCGAGTTAGATTATGGGTACAGCGTAACAAAGGCTGCCGCTATTGTTGCCTTTTATGTAGATATTTCAACGAATGTCAAAAAGATTTTTAATAAGGAGTTTTATTATTATGAACGAAAGTATTTTAATGGCTATCGAGTCAATGTGCGACGATATAGCAACAAACGAAAACGCCAACGACAACAGCGTGAGGGCTGCGTCAATTTTGGCACTTACATTAAGTGGCAATATGTTACCTTGCGAAGCAGCAGGCAACGAATGCGAGGAGGGCTGCGAACAGGAGCCGACAACAAATATCACTTTGCCGAAGCCTGGCACTCACTTTGATTATAAAGGTATGGAGTTTATAGCTCTTAATGCAGAACAGGGCGGATTACTCGCTGTTGCTGCTCAAACTCTGCCCGACGAAATGGCATTTGATAAAGACGATTGCAACGATTGGCGCAGCTCTACGCTCCGCGAGTATCTCAATAAAGAATATATCAAGAATTTTAACGACGAGGATTTGCTCCCGTTTGTTTCCGACTTAACAGCCGACAACGGTATGAAAGATTACGGCACTTGTGAGGACAAGCTCGCTATTTTGTCCGACGCCCATTACAGAACATACCGCGAATACATACCCGAATACGAAAAAACTTTTGTATGGAGTATTACTCCCTGGAGTTGTTTGCCGACTAGCGCTTACAATGAGCGCGTTGTCTACAGCAGTACGGGCGATATCATCAACGGCACTGCGAGCTACACTTACGGCGTAGCCCCCGCTTGTATATTCAATCCTAAAATCTTTGAGTGATCGGCGCCGATAGGCGCCAAGGAGGCAAGCTATGGAAAAGCATATTTTAACTTACGCAAACGGCGGTGCAGATAAAACCGCCGTAGTAATTACCAAAATAAGAAACTCGGGTATAGATGTTACAGGCGAAGTCATTTATACAGGTGCCGACGAGGGTGCTGTTATTCTTGAAGATATAATAAAGCGCCCAGAATATGACATAGCAATTAAGCGGTTAAGGGAACTTAACAAAGAGGTTGATTGTAGAAAAAAACACACGCTAAAAAAAGTTGAACGAGCCTTAAACATCACTCTTTACGATTGGCAAAAGGCGTTTATATTCTACGACGAGCCCTACGGGCTTGAGGTAAGCAACTACAGAATGAATGGAAAAACACTCGCTCATTGCCTACGCCTTTGTTTGTCGTGCGGTGAGCCTATTACAGTATCTCGTTATCCTACCAAGAAAGAAGAAAGAGAACTCTCGTATTATCTTGGCGAGGATAAGCACTCGCGACAACGCATTAGTTTTTTTGTTGATGAATTATACAACATATACTATAAATTACTTTCAGCGGGAGGAATTGATTTACGCGAGATAATCTTTAGGAGGTAGGATAATTATGAATTTAGATAAAATATTCAGTATATGCAAAGCTGCAAAGCGCTTTGTTGTTTTTAAGCAAAATCCAAAAACACAATGGATAGGCGACGGAATAGCAACATATATCGTTACGCATAGCCCTAAATTGACGCCCGAGTATTTAACAGCCTCGGCGTCACTAAAACCGCACGAGGTAGAAAATACCATTTTCAAAAATAGCGATTTCCCCGAAATGCTCGAAGCGGCGGACAAGTCCGATAGCGAAATTTTTATTGTACCGTCCGAAATATCAATAAACTTTTTTGACGGTGAGTATACGCCCGTGTTTACCTCGGAGGGTGTAAGGTTTATTAAAACTATTTACCTTAAACCATTCGGCAAAGAGGAATACGAGTTATACGAAAGACACACCGACGACGGCAAAATGTATTTCGTTATAAAAATAGGTATGTTTGTTAATGCGTTTATTATGGCACAAAGCAACTACCTTGACACCGAAACAGTTACACATTTTGAAAAGCTCTATAAAAGAATGGAGTACGCCCGTTCAATATTAGAGCAGAAAATCGAGGAGGAATAATAATGACAGGAAATGACTATCAAAAACTCGCAATGAGAACTAACGATAACGGCTGCACAGAGAGATTAAACAATTTTATTAACTCCGAGGGTTGTGCTACTGATTTTGAAAAAGATATAAAAGTCGGCGACCTTATTAACGGCGTATTAGGCTTATACGGCGAGTCGGGCGAGGTTGGCGAACACATTAAAAAAGCGATATTTCATAATCATATACTCGACAAAGAGCAAATCATCAAGGAGTTAGGAGATGTATTATGGTATGTTGCTATGTGCTGCCATTCCCTTAATGTTTCTCTTGATGATGTAATGCAGGGCAATATTGATAAGTTGAAAAAGAGATACCCTAACGGATTTAATACAAAAGACAGTATCAACAGAAAAGAGGCGGAATAAATGAGCAACGGAGTTATTATTACTGCTATCATTTGCGCAACGCTTATTGCTCTTGTCTTAATAAGTAATAAGAGGCAGCGCTATGACAAATGAGCAATTAAAGGCAGCCCTTTTAAGTGGCTGCCCTGTAGAATACAGAGGGACGCCCTACAAGCGAGTATCTGCTATTGTTTACAGAAATGTTAATAAAGAAATAGTTACACTTGCAGAGCTGCTCGGCTATGGTAATAATTCCCTCATATATGTTGAGCCGCATTATGTTTCGGAGGTAAAAAATGACAAAAAAAAGAAAAAAGCCGCTAAATAAACAGCAGCGGGCAACACTTATATTTATTATAAGCATATTCTTTATAGGTGCTATTTTAGGCGGTATCGTTACAGGCGTAATAAAAGACGCTACAGCAGGCAAAAAGCCTTTATACGGCAGCAGGGACGGCAACAGTATAGCCGACGACGGCGAGCTCATTGTTTTGAAAGGCACCGAGGCGGACTTTGTGCCTATTGATTGCGAGCTGCCTTATGAGCTGCAAGAATATACATATTATTTATGTCAAGCATATTATATCGACTTTGATTTTGTTATGGCGCTGATGTTTACAGAGTCCGCGTTTAAGGCTGATATAGTGAGCCCGACAAACGATTACGGCTTAATGCAGATTAACGCTTGCAACCATAAAGAGCTTGAGGACAAGCTCGGCATTACCAACATTATGGAGCCGTACCAAAATATCCGAGCAGGCTTATATATGCTGCGCGGACTCTTTGAGAAATACGACGACGCCTCAAGGGTTTGTATGGCATATAATCTCGGTGAATACGGAGCCTCTGTTTTATGGGACAAAGGCATTTACTCAACGAGCTATTCAAACAAAATACTCGCCAAAGCTGACGAGTACGCAAGTAATTACAAATAGAAAAGTAAAAGGGCTTATCAAGCCGCTAACTTGATAAGCCCCGCAACTGCTTTTGTTGCTTAACTAACCTATATAATAGTATAGCACAAAAGCAACGATAAGTCAACAAAAACGCATAGAGGGCAGCCCTCTATTTTGGGCTTGTAATGGGATAATAACTTAACGACGAAATTGTAATTGATATATACTACCCTACTATGCTTGTTAAATCACTCTATTGTTTATGTTGGCGTTAATGATTATTCGGGGTTAAAAATGCTTGATGTATGCGGGTGTGTATTATATTTCGCCTGTATATAGAATTTGCATAAAGAATATTTGCGGGTTATTGTATGTGTTTTGCTGCGTGTATGCCTGCATTATTCCCTTATGGAAAACCAAAGCGTTAAACCTCGGGGTGTGGGGCAGCGCCCCGCAAGTAAAACACGGAGGTTAAAATATGCGTTGCTTGTATAGAGAAAAAATGCACACTTGCGGTGATTATTTAGAGGTTGACATATTCCCTGTTTTTGAATATCAGCGCGGACGGAGTAAAAAACGCAAACCAACTACAGAGGTGCAAAAAAAATTAAATCAGCGAAACGCAGAGCGCAAGTTAATTCGTCTGCTCAATACGAACTTTACAAAAAAAGACATAAGGTTTGACCTTACATACGACGATTGCTATTATCCCGAGTCGCCCGAAGCGGCACAAAAGCAAATGCAAAATTTTTTAAGACGCGTAAAGTATTATCGCAATAAAAGCGGATTGCCCGAGCTTAAATATGTTGCCGTAACAGAAATAGGCAAAAAAACAGCTCGATTGCACCACCATATCGTAATGAGCGGCGGAGTAGATATAAACACACTTGCCGAAATATGGGGACGCGGCTACACAACAGCGAAACCGTTACAGTTTAACGAGCAAGGCATAGTCGGCATTGCAAAATACTTGATAAAAGAGCCTATCCTTAACAAGCGTTGGAGCGCAAGCCGAAATCTTAAAAAGCCTAAAGAGGACTCACGCGACGGCAAGTTGCCGCAATACAAAGTCAAAGAGTGGAGCAATAGCCTTTTTGACAACAGAACAGAGATAGAAAACATTTACACAGATTACGCCCTCGCTGACATCAAGGGCTATCACAACAAGGATAACGGCGGATACTATGTAACCGTTTTCCTGTATCATAAAAATTTCTTGAAACAAACAAAAAGGCGGGGTTGTTATGCACCGAAACGGAATTAAAAAAAGCGAAAGGAAAAGGCGTATGCAATATATATTTCCCTCTGTCCTTATTGCCTTAAACATAGCAGCAGGAATTATGTGTTTTATCAGCAAAGATTATAAAAAAGGCGTTTATTGGCTCGCGGCTGCGGTGCTGAATATCAGCGTAACTTTTTAGGAGGCAATTTTATGTACGAAAATATCGAACAAAAAGCAGGTGCAGCAACCGAGGAATTACAGGAGGTGCTCGAGCATTTCCGAATTGTATGTAACGAGCTCGCAGAGCGTTTCAAGGAGTTTATGGAATTATTGAGCGACAGCGATATAGAAATACGCGAAACGGTAAAATTTAAGCCTTATTTGCGTATTGGCTCTTTGCGCACATATAACGGCGACGCCCGTAAATTATGGCAGAAAAATAAAGCACTATGCCTTTGCCCATATATGCCTAAAGCGTTAAGAAATAAAAAGCAAAGAATTAAGGAGGCTTTATTGTGAATTACTTTAAATCAGCGGAGCAAGTGTTGTCCTCGGTACCTACGCTCGAGAGGGCTTTAGAAAATTTGGAAAACAGGCGTGCTCGTTTAATCGCAAGCGGTGCACCTCGAGAGCCAGGCGCTATAGATTACACCAAACCATTTACAGGCTCTAACTATGTAAACGACACATTAAACGATTTATTAGAACTGTCAGAATGTGTTAATAATATTGCAAAAACAAACGCCGAGCTTGACGAGATAAAAGCCGTCGTTGCGCAACTGCAACACGAACAAAAAACACTCGTCGAGCTATGGTATTTTGAGAAACACTCAAAAGAGGTTGTAATGGATAAAATGCAGATTGACTCGTTAAGCACCGTTTATAATCTACGCAATAAAGCCGTAGCCGAGTTTGCATTGCTGTATTACGGTGCTGCTGCTCTGCCCTCAATTTAATTAAAATCGAAATAATGCCGTATAGAAATTTCTTTTTTACCGTGTTAAACTCATAGCGTAGAAATAGACAGTAGAGCGAGCGGCAGAGGTGCAGCTCGCTTTATTGTTGTATCGGGCGCAGATATAACAATACAAGGCGGAGAGGGCGGGACGCTGTTATATGCAAGAGTTTGCACGCAAATTTTATTTAAGCAAAGCGTGGCGGAATACACGCGATTATATATTCAAGCGTGATATGGGGTTGTGTGTACGCTGTGGCAGACCTGGCAAAATAGTACACCACAAAATACACCTAACGCCGCAGAATATAAATGACCTTGCTATTACGCTGTCAGAGGATAACCTCGAGTTATTATGCCGTGAGTGCCACGCTATAGAACACGAGGGGCAAGCACCAACAGCAGCAGGCTTAATGTTTGATAGTGAGGGCAACCTCGTTGAAAGAGAGGACAACTATGAAAGCTGATATATGCACAGTATTAGTCTACACACAGAGCGGCGCTATTCCCTTTGAGGTAGTCGTTGCAGCTAATGACTTTCAAGATAGAATAGCTCAAGCTCTTGAGGAGGGCACCGTTATACTTGAACTTGCCGACGGTGGCAAGCTCGTTCTTTGTGCTATCAATGTTGTAGCAATAGAGATACACGAAGCAGAAAAAATACAGGAAAGCACAGACGGTACACCCCCCGTTAAAAATATTTGAGGTGTTTTTTAGTGAACCGTGATTAAGCCCCTTTTATGACCGATCGGGGCTTATATAACCCCCCTCGCACGCGAATATTAAAGAAAAGAAAGGAGTATTAAAAGTGGATAATTTAAAAGATAGCCGACAGAAAAAAGAGCAAAACAAAATTAAAAAAATTTACAAGAATTTGCCTAAAGATAAGTTTGAAATTGCAAAAAAGTTAATCGAAAGAGCCGCTTATATGCTCATTTCTTTAGAGGATATGGAGGCGAAAATAAACGAGGACGGGCTCGTAGTTAAAATGCCTCAAGGCAGCTACGAAATTGAGCGTGCACACCCTCTTTTACAGCCGTATAACGCTATGGTAAAGAATTACAACGCCACAATTAAGCAGCTTAATGAAATGTCGCCAAATACTGACGCAGAGGTAGCGGGACAAGCTCTTATGATGTTTGCAACAAAACCTAACAAGGCGGCGAAAAAGGCTTGAACTATGTTAGAGAGTATTACGACCGCATAAAGTGCGGCGATATAATCACGAGTAGGCGCGTAAAAACTGTTTATGAACGCCTTATAAAAGAAATGGACGCAGCAGGCGACGACTCACCTTATTATTTTGACGAGGACGCAGGCGAGCGCCCTATTTTATTTATTGAAACTTTCTGCAAGCAATCGCAAGGCACTATCGGTGCACCGCTCGAGCTTGAATTATTCCAAAAAGCGTACATACAAACTTTATTCGGTTGGCTTGAAAAAGACACGGGCTACCGACGCTTTAGAGAAACAATGTTTTTATGCGGGCGTAAAAATGGTAAATCTACCCTATTATCGGGTATCGCCTTGTATATGCTTATTGCCGATTATGAGGGCGCAGCGGAAATTTACAGCGTAGCCACTAAAAAAGACCAAGCTAAAAAGGTGCTTACCGAGGCTGTAAATATGATTAAACAATCGCCCGAGCTGCGAGCGGTTGTTAAAAAGCGTCGTAATGATGTTTATTTCCCCGCGACCTCCTCAATATTTGAGGCTCTCGCCTCTGACTCAAACACGCTTGACGGCTTAAACTCTCACGCCGTTATTATAGACGAGTTGCACGCTATCCGCGACCGTAACTTGTACGAGGTTATGAAACAGTCAACCTCAAGCCGTCGTCAGCCGCTTGTCGTTATGATAACAACAGCGGGCACCGTGCGCGAGTGCATATTTGACGATATGTACGAGCTTGCGTGTAAGATTGCCGACGGCAAAACAAAAGACGATACATTTTTACCGATACTTTACGAGCTTGACGCTCGCGACGAGTGGACTAACCCGCAAATGTGGATTAAGGCTAACCCCGGACTCGGTAAAATCAAGCAATATAAAACCCTTGCCGCTTTTGTTGAAAGGGCTAAAAATAACCCCGCCGACTTGCCAGGCGTGCTATGCAAGGATTTTAACATAAGAGAAAATCAAAGCAATGTATGGCTGTCATTTGAGCAAATCAAGAACAATGCAACATTTGACATTACGGAGGTTTACGACACCTATGCAATAGGCGGCTGCGACCTCTCGGCTACTACCGACTTGACAGCGGCAACATTGCTCATAAGAAAACCAGGCAGCAACATTATTTATGTGCTGCAACATTACTTTTTACCCGAGGCACGCGTTGAGCACCTGGAGGACAAGAACACAAACGAGGCGCCGTACAGAATTTGGGCGGAGCGCGGCTTATTAACTCTTTGCAGCGGCAACAGAGTTAATTTTAGTGATGTAACAGCGTGGTATTGCCAAATGCGCGACGAATATAAAATTGACGCATTTAAGATAGGCTACGACCGAGCGTTAGCGGGCTATTGGGTGGAGGAAATGAAAGCAAACGGCTTTACTATGGAGCCTGTTGCACAAGGTCCGTTTACCTGGAGTCAGCCTATGCGAGAAATGGGCGCAGCTCTTGCGGACAAAATCGTTAATTATAACAATAACCCTATGCTTATTTGGTGCCTGTCTAATACGGCAGTAAAAAAGAGCGGGTTAAATAATATACAACCCGTCAAAATAACCGATAAGCGCCGTATAGACGGCGCCGTATCGCTGTTAAATGCGTGGGTTATCTATGTAAAATATTTCGACGACTATATGTATTATGTGGGGTGAAACAATGAAAGAAAGACGCGGACTTTTTGAGGCTATATTCGGCAAGAAAACGCAAGACAATAAAGGCTACACAGAATATAAGCTCTTAAATTCCTATCAATCAAATTTTATACCTTTTTCGGGTAATGCCTGGGAGGTTTCAGAGGTACGCGCTGCCGTTCACTCTTTCGCCCGCAGGGCTGCAACCGTACAGCCCAGGCACATACGCAGAGGTGACGGCAAAATGCTTGATGTTGAAAGCAGCAGCTTAAATAACATATTGCAGTTTAAGCCCAATCCGACAACAACAGCGTACAAATTTTATTACCGACTCGCTGCTCAATACAAGCTATACAATAACGCTTTTGCTTTCCCTGTTTGGAGCGATACAGGAAAGCTCGAAGCCATATACAATATTGACGCCTCCGAGATTAACTTACTCGAATATCAAGGCGAGTTGTACTGTAAATTCCGTTTTATTAACGGCAAGTCGTACACTTTCCCTTACGCGGATATTATACATATAGGCTCAATGTTTGCCGACAATGAAATATTCGGCTCTGACAATGAGGCGCTTATGCCCGTATTAAATACGGCAAACACATTTAATCAGTCTATGGGTAAATTCGCCGAGTTAGTAGCAGTAATACGCGGTATTTTGAAAGTATCTGCCTCAACGAAAAGTGAGGACTTAAATGCCCGCCGTGATGATTTTATAAGAGATAATTTAAAAATGGAAAATAACGGTGCGGGCGTTATCGTAACGGACAACAAATACGATTACACACCTATAACGGACAAGCAAACGCCGTTACCCGTAGGACAGTTGCAATATGTCAAGGACGAAATATACGACTATATCGGCACAAATGACGCAATCGTACAGAATAAAGCTACTCCCGAGCAAGAGGAGGACTTTTACGAGGGTGAAATAGAGCCATTTTATGTGCAGCTTGCGCAGGCATTTACAAATTGCCTGTTTTCCAAAAAGGAGCGCGGCTTTGGCAATGAGATAACTGTTGAGGGTAATAAATTACAGTTTGCAAGAACTGCCGACAAGCTCGCAGTAGTTAAATATCTTTCCGAAATCGGCGGCTTAACGCTCGACCAGGCATTAACAACGCTCGGCTACCCGCCTATTGGTGGCGAAGAGGGCAGGCGTCGCGTACAGACGCTTAATGTTGTTAATGCAGAAAAAGCAGACGAGTATCAACTCGGCACCAATAGCGAGCCGAAAGAGCCACCACCCGAAAAAGACGACGACACAGCAGCAGGCGAAGAAACAAACAAGGAGGACGAAACATAATGCCTTATAAACCAAATGAACGAGAGTACAGAGCGGCAGCGCCGTTTATACTCCCCGACGACAACGAAAACCACGACGAGCTTATAGTGCGTGGCACACCTATTGTATTTGACACACCGACCGTGCTTTATGAAATAGACGGCATAGAGTACAAAGAGGTTATAGCGCGTGGAGCTCTTGACGGCTGCGATATGAGCGATTTTATTTTTAATCGCAATCACGGCGAAAATGACGGCACCGTGTACGCTCGCACCCGTAACAATTCTCTTACATATAACATCACAAGCAGCGGGCTCGATATTGCCGCCACTCTTGATAAAGAGGACGACAGGCACCGCAATTTACACCGCGACATACAAAAGCGTCGCGTAGATAAAATGAGTTTTTCGTTTATTGTGCGTGAAAGCTCTTACGACAGAGAAACACACACAAGAACGATAACTAAAATAAAAAAGCTATATGATGTTTCGGCGGTGGATTTTCCCGCATATAACGAAACAAGCATTACAACGGCAAGAGATTTCTTTTCAGCGGAGCGCGAAAAGGAATTAAAGGAGCTGGAGCAGCAACGCCGCCGCAAAATGCTTATAGCACAAACTTACTGTTAAAAAATCATTTATGAAAGGACACAAAAATTATGAAAAACATTTTAAAGCGTATGGCAGAAATCCGCACCCGTAAAGCAGAGTTAAGACAGACTCTCGAAAACGACACAAACGCCGACCTTGACAAAATCACGGAGGAACTCCGCGACCTTGACACCGAATATGCAGACCTCGAAAAGCGCCAGGAAACTATTAACGGTATCAATATCGGCGCTATTCCGACAAATGCAATCGACAACCCTTTAACGCCCAATAACCGCAGCGAAAGCGCAGACACCGAGGATAAGGAATATCGTTCCGCTTGGCTCAAGAGCGCAAGAAGGCTCGAGCTTACAGACTCGGAACAGAGAGCTTTAACAACTGCTGCTAATTCCGTGGGCTCTGTTATTCCGAAAATGACGAGAAACAAAATCGTTGAAAAGGTAAGTCAATTTTGCCCTATGCTCGACAAAATCGACCTTTTGAGAGTGCCTGGAGGCGTTACAATTCCCGCCGAGGGCACAACAGTCGACGCAAAAACGCACTCAGAGGGTGCCGCAATTACTGCGGACGCCGACACAATTACAAATGTTGTGCTTTCCGCTTTCGAGATTACAAAGCTCGTTACAATTTCAAAGTCAGTTGAGAAAATGTCTATTGACGCATTTGAAAATTGGCTCACAACCAAAATTGCCCGCAAGATTGCTGATAAAATTAACGCTCTTATTTTTAACGGCACAGGCACAAACGAAGCACAGGGCATTAACGCTATTACCTGGAATGCTACAAACAGTATTACGGTTGCAAAAGCAAGCAGTTTAACCGCTGCTAATGTTAAAGCGCTTGTTGCGCTCCTTAACGGAGGATATGACGACGGCGCCGAGTGGTATATGTCAAAGACAACATTTTTCAACGATTTCCACCCGCTTATGGACAATTCAAAAGACAATATCGTTACACAGGAAAACGGCAAATACAGAGTTATGGGTTATCCTGTTTGTCTTGATGATAGACTCACTATACACGAGGCACTCCTCGGCAATGTTTACAGGGGCTATGTAGGCAATATGCCCGAGGATATTACAATTACATCACAGTTTGTAACAAGGGAAAACGCCTACGACTTTTTGGGCTGTGCTATGTTCGACGGAAAAGTGCAGGCTAAAGAGGCTTTTGTTAAGCTCATTAAGGCTACAGCCTAACGGAGGTGTAAGCAATGGCGGATATAACAAGTAATTTTGTGTATAGTGTTCGCCGATACTTACGCATAAACCATACTCGTTTTGACGAGGAAATAACAGACCTAATAGGAGCGGCTCGCGCTGACCTCTTATTAGGTGGCATTTTAGCCTCAAAGGTTGAGGACGAAAACGACTCACTTATAAAAAGGGCTATAGTCTGTTATGTCAAGGCGGAATTTGGACTCGATAATACAGACGCAGCAAAGTATCACGAGAGCTACGAAATGTTAAAACGACATTTAATGCTATCAACAGAATACACACAGGAGGCGTAATTATGTATTGGCGAGAATTAGGGTATTTGTGCAAGGAAATTGAAAAAATAGACTCGCTCGGTAAGCCTTATAAAGAATTTGAAAAACAAGAGGTTTTTTGCAATGAAAAAGGCGTAAAGCGCAATGAGTTTTACCAGGCACAAGCCCAGGGCTACCGCCCCGAGCTTTGCATTGAAATTAAAGCGCTTGATTATAACAGAGAGGGACACTTTGAATATGACGGCACAATGTACCGTATTATCCGTACATATCCCGTAAAAAACGAGTGCCTCGAGCTGATATGTCAAGCGCTTGTTGCTGATGATTAGCAAGGAGGCGAAATATGGCAAACACAACAGCTTTTATCAAAGCATTACGATTGCGCGTTAATGAAATTATACCGACCTATTACGAGGAGGCGCCGTCAAAGGCTGCCTCTTTTCCGTATGCGGTAATCAGCGGAATAAATATTATAGACCTTGCAGCAGGCGACCTCGCCTCCTTTTATATTGATATATGGGTAGACGAGAAAAAGCCAAATGCTACAGAGGAGCTCGAGGCGTTTTGCGACAAGCTGCGTAACGAGCTTACAGGCGCCATTATTTCCGTTAAGGGTATATTTGTATCACATATCGGCTTTGATAATCAAAACGCAATAGCAGACAGTGAGTACGATATAGCGCACAGGCGGCTCGCTATGTCAGCACGAATATTTTACAATTAGGAGGTTACACAATGGTAACTAATCTTACAACAAAACAGCTTGAAGCAATCCAGGTTGACGAGGGCGTTGTTTTCCTTGACTACGGCGAGGACACAGAGCGCTTTTTAGCACCTACAAGGGGCGGCGGCGAATTTAGCGCAACCGCGACTATTCGCGATATTGATTTTGACGGCAGACACGGCAAAACAGCAGGCGCGCAGACTATAGAGGAACAGGCAGCCTCGCTCAAGGTTACTACTCTTGATATGAGCCCCGAAAACCTCTTGCTCGCACTCCCGTTTTGTACGATTGTTTCCGAGGACGGCAAAGTAATTAAAAATCCACGCACAGGCATTATTCCCGAGTCGGCTTATTTGAAAAATATTACAATGTTTGCCGCAACTGTAGGTAAAAAATACAAAAAATTCACCATTTACAAGCCTATGCACGAAAACGGCTTAACAGTTAAAGCCGTACAGAAAGCAGAGGGCGAGCTCGCACTCGAATTTTTGGGACATTATGGAAAAAGCGACCTTGACGGCGATTTATGGAAAATTGAAGAGGTTGACACTCCGCCCGATATGGCACCTAAAACCGCCGCAAAAAGTGCGGCACAGACAAGCACAAAATAAAAGCTAATTAACGGAGGTATTAAATTATGCTTACTATTAAAACTATGCCCGTTTTACTTAAAATTGTCGGCAAGCTCGACATTAAGCCTATTATCCCTATGCTTAAAGACCTTGACATATTCGAGGAAACCGACAGCAAAGACGGCGCACTCGCGCAGCTTTCAAAAGAGAAAATCGGCGTACTTGCTTTTGAAATTATCGGCGAACTTACCCCACAGCTCGGAAAAATTGCCGACGACCTCCCGCAGCTTGTCGCTGCATATAAAGGCGTAAGCCTGGAGGAAGCAGAAAACCTCGACGCCGCAGAGATAATTAACGAAATTATCAACGACAAGGGTATAAGGAGTTTTTTTCAAACTGCCTTGCGCAAGAAAGCAGAACAAGGAGCCTAATGCTCCTACACAAATATTATGATTGGCAGCTTATTGAGAGTCTACCGTTAACGGCTCTTGGTGAGCTGCTTTCTTTTGCGCAAAAAGAGGAAAAACGCACAGAACGCGAGGCACTCGAAAAAAGGCTATTTCCTTTATGGCTCGCAAATTATGCGTTAGGAAAATTACAGGGTGCAGAGGTTATGGACTATGAGGAGTTTATAAGTCAAACACTCAAGCCCGAAACTGCACCGATTAAACCAACAAAAAAGAAAAAAACAGCGGACGAGATAATAGCAGAATTTATGCCGATTGTCGAAGCTGACAGACGGAAAGGAGGCTAACCTATGGCGAGTATATTTTCGCTTTTCGGCGAAATTTTGATTGATAACACCAACGCAGACAAAAGCATTGACAAGACAACCGAAAAAGCAGAGGGCGGAGGCTCCAAAGTAGGTAAAGCCTTTGCCGCCATAGGTAAGGGAGCCGTTGCAATGGGTAAAGCAATAGTAACAGGAACTGCCGCTATTGCTACTGCTCTTGTAGCTACTGCCGAAAATACAAGAGAGTATCGAGGTGAAATGGCAAAACTCGAAACAGCATTTACAACCTCGGGACATTCTGCAACAGCAGCAAAAAACACATATACAAGTTTATATTCTGTATTAGGTGAAACAGACCAAGCAGTAGAAGCCTCTAACCACCTTGCAAAATTATGTCAAACGGAGGAGGACTTGTCCTCGTGGACTGACATTTGCACGGGTGTATATGCCACATTTGGCGACTCTTTACCTATTGAGGGATTAACTGAAGCCGCAAACGAAACAGCAAAAGTCGGACAAATAACAGGATCACTCGCGGACGCCCTTAATTGGGCGGGAGTATCAGAGGACGAGTTTAACGAGAAACTCGCTCAATGTTCAACTGAACAAGAGCGGCAACAGCTTATACAAACAACGCTTACAGGGCTTTATAAAGAAGCCTCTAACACCTACAAAGAATTAAACGGGGATATACTTTCAGCAAATGAAGCACAAGCAAAATTGACGGACGCAACAGCAAAAATAGGCGCTGTTGTTGAGCCTGTTATTGCAACAGTTAAAGGCGCCTTTGCTGATTTAGTTTTAAGTATTATGCCTGTTGCCGAAACCTTTGTAAATAATCTTATTCCGCCGCTAATGGCGTTAATTGAGGATTTATTCCCTGTCTTAATGTCGTCGATAGAGGGGTTATTACCTGTTGCCGAGTCTTTAATAAATGACCTTATCCCTCCTTTAATTCAAGTGGCAGCGGATTTATTGCCTGTAATTATTGATTTGATAGTGCAATTATTACCGCCAATACTTGAAATAATAACCTCAATATTGCCCGTGCTCGTTTCGCTTATACAACAATTAGCACCGTTTCTTGTTGAAATTATACAAGGTTTATTGCCTATCGTGGTGCAAGTAATCGAGGGAATAATGCCTTTAATTACTGAAATTCTTAACACAGTATTACCAATTGTCATTCAACTGATACAAGCACTATTACCACCATTATTACAGATTGTGCAAGCGATACTCCCTGTTGCAATTCAGCTATTACAATTATTGCTCCCTCCGATATTGCAAATAATACAAGCAATATTGCCCGTGTTAATTAACCTCATAAATACAGTTATGCCGCTGTTTGTGCAGCTTATAAACGCGATACTCCCTGTTATTACAGACCTTATCGAAACACTTATACCCCCTATTTTAGAAATTATAGACTTGATATTACCTATCCTTACGGATTTACTAAATCAGCTTATGCCGATTTTTACAAGCCTATTGAGTGCGGTATTGCCTGTAATAATTAGCTTGCTTGAGTTGTTTTCGCCTATTCTCAAGCCGATACTTACCCTATTGTTTACACTCCTTGAGCCGCTGCTCGAGCTGCTCGACCTTATATTACCGCCTCTTATCAAGCTGTTTACAAGTATGATTGATAAGGCGTTGACGCCTCTTAAAAAAGCGTTATCACTTGTGGCTGATGTTTTAAGCACGGTATTTAAGGGAGCTTTTGAGGGTATCGGCAAAGTAGTTGAAAATATTAAAAATGTTTTCAAGGGCGTTATTGATTTTGTAAAGAATGTTTTTACGGGTAATTGGCGCGGAGCCTGGGACGCTGTAGTGAGTATATTTTCTAACATATTCTCGGGTATAAAAAACGCCTTTAAGATACCTATAAACTACATAATCGACGGAATAAATGTATTTATACGCGGACTTAATAAGCTCAAAATTCCCGATTGGGTGCCAGGTGTAGGCGGCAAAGGTATAAATATAGGGCAGTTATCAAGGCTCCGTATCGGTATGGAGTATGTACCTTATGACGAATACCCCGCCTTGCTGCATAAAGGCGAGCGCGTTTTAACCGCTGCCGAAAACAAAGAGTATAGCAGCAGGCAATCAACCGAGCAGAACGGAAACGAGGGCAAACTCGTAATAAAAATTGAATTTGGCGAAAAATCAATTTACATTGACAGCCTTAAAGCTGACAACGAAAACGACATTGACTCATTCGTTGACTTGCTGCTTGAACTGATAGAGGAAAAAATCAAAAGAAAAGGAGTTGTATTTGCATAATGGAAAAATTACCGTTTTTAATGTTTCGCGAGCACAGCTCCCTCGAGTTTTCTTTGCTTATTTCCGAGAAAGGCTCCTATAAGGGAGCCTCTCGGGATATTAGCTACACAAGTGTACCAGGGCGAAGCGGCGACCTTATCACAGACAACGGACGATATAAAAATATTGACATTCCGTATAAATTTTCGTTGCTCAATGATAGCGAGCTTTCTTTTGCGGAAATTACGCACAAAATTAAAGGTTGGCTATTATCGGAGGCGGGCTATTTCCGTTTATGGGATAGTTACGACTCAAAGTATTTTCGCCTCGCCTCTTATAGCGACGAGGTGAATATTGAGCAAGAATTACGCGACACAGGCACGCTCTCGCTCTCTTTTAACTGTAAGCCGCAAAAGTATTCATTTGACGGACAAAATGCCGTTATTTTCACGACAGCAGGCTCCCTATACAATGCGGAGTATTTCCCGTCAAAGCCGTATATAAAAATAGTCGGCAGCGGGACGGTAACGCTGACAATAAATAACAATTCTTTTACTTTTTCCGATATAAACGAATATATCGAAATCGACTCCGAAATAATGAATGCTTATAAAGGCATAATCGCTCAAAATAATAAAATGACAGGCTCGGGCTTTCCTACTTTCGAGCCAGGCAACAATACTATTGCTTGGACGGGTGAAATTGAGCGGCTCGAAATCGTCCCGAGGTGGTGCTGCTTATGATACCCGTACTATATGAAAAAAACGAAACTACATTTACACATAACGGTATTGGCTTTTTAGTTGATACTATAAAAGCCTCTGTAACCGAGGAACGCAACGGAAGCTATGAGCTGTCGCTGCAATACCCTATTACAGGGCGTTTTTATTCGGAAATAGCAAACGGCACGATAGTTAAAGCAAAGGCTAATGAAACAAGCGCACCGCAGCTATTCCGTATTTATAAAAGCTCAAAACCATTAAAAGGTATCGTTACATATTCAGCGGAGCATATATCCTATGATTTAAACGGTATTCCGTTACTCGGATTTTCAATAAAAAACGCAACGCCTCAAATGGCAATTACGCGCGCCATTGAGGACGCGGGACTGCCGAGCCCATTTACAGCGATTTCGGATATATCCACCCTCAACAGTACAACAATTTCTACGCCGTGCTCCGTAAGGGCTCTTTTAGGAGGACAAACAGGCTCGGTGCTTGATGTGTGGGGCGGCGAGTATGAATTTGACAATTTTAATATTATGCTGCACGCACACCGTGGCAATGATAACGGCGTGCTTATTGAATACGGAAAAAATCTGCAAGACCTCAAGCAAGAAAGCAATATTGCGGAATGCTACACACACTTAATGCCTTATGCCTCTTATAGTGTAAAGGACGAAAGCGGCAGCGACTCGGAAACGGTCAATGTATATCTTGCTGAAAAGGTCATACCTTTAACGCAAGCAGAAAACATAGGACACAATAAAGCCTATATTATAGACTTTTCCGACCGTTTCAACGACAACGAGGAAATAACCGAGGAAAAGTTGCGAGCAAAGGCTACCGCATACGCTGCGGCAGCAGGGCTCGGAACGCCAAAAGTAAATATTACTGTATCTTTTGTTCAGTTATGGCAAACAGAGGAGTATAAAAATATTGCTCCGCTTGAGCGCGTAAAGATGTGCGACACCGTAAGTGTTCGCTTTTCAAAGCTCGGAGTTACGGCAAAAGCAAGAGTAATAAAAACAACCTATGACGCTTTAAAGGAAAAATATGAAAGTATCACGCTCGGCGACGCTAAAAGCTCGTTTGCTGATACCGTAAACAAGCAGCAGGCAGCTATTGAGGCTATTAAAACCTCCATTAAGAAAGGGCAAGCGCAAGCCTCGGAGGAATTAAAAAAAGCCATATTAAACGCAACTAACCTCATAACAGGACACTCGGGAGGTTATGTTGTACTCAATCCCGCAGAAAAGCCGCAAGAAATCCTTATACTTGACGCTCCCACTATTGAGGAGGCTGTTAATGTATGGCGTTGGAATAGCGGAGGCTTGGGCTTTTCATCAACAGGCTATAACGGCGAATATGCAACAGCCATAACTATGGACGGCTCTATTGTCGCCGACTTTATAACGGCGGGTATTATTAACGGTGCCTTGCTTAAAGCTGACAGCGTAGAAAGCACCGCAATATCGCAGCACTATAAGTCAGAGGTTACAAACGAAATCGGCGAAACAGCCTCAAGCATTGAGCAGGCTTTCGTTGCTGCTGATGAACAGTTATTAAGCCTTATAAAAAGCGTCGAAAGCGTTTTGATTGGTGATGTTGAAACACTCGAAACGACCATATCGCAGTTAAAGCAAACTGTAGACAGCTTGACGCTTTCTTATTCCGCCAAAACCACAGGAGGTATTAACAATATAAAAAATTCAAGCGGGCTTAATGATGTATCGGACGATTGGAGTTACACGGGCTCTGTTGTGGCGCAGCAGACGGCAGACGCCATTAACAATACTGCCTCGGGTTCTATGTTTCGTTTGAGAGTCGGCACGCTTTCACAGGAAATAACAGTATTACAGGGCAAGCAATACACACTCACATTTAGAGCAAAATGTGATACAGATTATAGGTGCTATGCCTTTATAAATAACGGAGGTAATGACACATATATTTTTGACGCTCAAGCCTCGGGCTCCTGGGCTGATTATTCGATTACATTTACCGCTTCGGGTAACACCGTAACGCTTACAACAGGAACTACGGGCGAGAGTCTTTATGTGGCAGACTTTATGTTAGTTGAGGGTGAGCTAAAAAGCTATTGGACGCCTGCACCTAATGAAATTTATACGGAAAATGTAAAGGTAGACCGTCGCGGAATAAATATTACAAATTCGCAAAGCTCCACGGAAACCATTATCGACCACACACAATTTGCAGTAAAGCACGCGGGCGACATTGTGCTGACAGTTAATAAAGATTTAACCACTCTGCGCAAAACCGAGGTAACGGACGAGCTGACCGTCGGTAAGGGCAAATTTGTACCGCACGCCAACGGCTTAAACTTTGTATTGCTTGATTAGGAGGTAAGCTATGGCAACATTCACAAGTAACAGTTATAGCGGCAGATATTTACAGCTTACAATAACGGAAACTATAAATACTGCTGCTAATAAATCAACTCTCAAATGGACGCTAACCTCGACAGGCGGCAGCTCGCTTTATTACTCAATTGCACCAACAACCGTTAAAATTAACGGTACTCAAGTTTATTACAAAGGTGCTACAGCGTGGGACGACAGAGTATTCCCCGCCGCAACAGGCAGCGTCAGCGGCACTATTGATGTAACGCATAACAGCGACGGCAAAAAATCAATATCCGTAGTGTTCGATACGCGTGTATGGTATTCATCAGCGGAAAGCTACGGCGGTACAATGACGCTTGCCAACATTGACCGCAGCGCTCCGAGTGTTTCGTTAAGCTGCTCGAGTATTACAGCCTCAAGCGTTAAGCTTACTATTACCTCCTCCGCAACTGCTAATAGGTGGTGGTACAGTTTGAACGGCGGCTCGATCTGGAAAGAGTTTAACTCAACTGACGGCACAAAGAAAGAAATAACCGTAACAGGATTAACGCCGAACACCTCATACAAAATACAGGCGTGTGCCCGAAAAAAAACAAACAATGTTGACGGTTACTCAAGTACAACCACCATAAAGACGCTCGGCGGCTCTGTTATATCCTCTGTCAGTACACTTACAGCCGATAACGCAACAGCAAAGCTCACGCTTTCCGTAACGGTTTATAACACGAGTTATACGCATACTCTTGTTATAAAAAACGGCTCTACAAGTATTTTAACTATTTCAAGCCTCAAACTTGCGAACGGCTCAAATACCATAACGCTAACAGCTGCGCAACGGTCAACCATTCTTAAAGCTATGTCGAAAATCAAGAGTTTTACGGGTACATTTGAGCTTAAAACATTCAGCGGCTCCGTGCAGATAGGCAATGCCTCATCAAAAACCGCAACCGTTCAAACGACCGCCGCAAATTCAGCGCCGACATTTTCGGGCTTTACATACGAGGATAGCAACGCCACCTCCGCAGGCGTAACCGAGAATAACCAAATACTAATACAAGGCATTTCAACCTTAAAAATTACAGCTCAAACGGCAACCGCTAAAAATGAGGCAAGTATTTCGAGTTATTCTGTTGTTGCAGGGAATGCCACCGCCTCAAGCATAACAACCACGATTAACGCAGGCAAAATAACAACGACAGGCAGCGTGCCCGTAATTGTTACTGCTATCGACACACGAGGTTACACAACATCTGCCACAGTTAATATAACTGTTTTGAAATACACAAATATAGATGTTTCGAGTTGTGCAATGCGCCGAATTAACGAGGTTGAGGACGCTACACAAGTAAGTATAAATGGAAGCATAACACCCGTGACAATAGGACAGCTCAATAAAAACGGGTTACAGTATTTGCGTTATCGTTACAAAAAGACGAGTGACGAGGAGTACAGCAGCTATTACGACTTAACTAATCTGACTACGCACAACGATAATAGTTTTAACTTTGAGTCGCACGAGTGGTTAAGTATTGACGCCGACTACTCTTACTATGTGCAATTTACTGTTGCCGATAAGCTCACAGCCGACACAGTAACGGTTACTATCCCTCAAGGGACGCCGTTACTCTCTTTTCGTCGTAAAAAAGTAGGCGTAAACAAACGAGAGCCCGCGGCTGCTTTAGATGTTGACGGCTCCGTTATGATGAATGGCTTTAATGTACTTGGACTTGTGGCTGCTCTTACTGACTCGGAGGATTTGAATAATCTTGTTGAGGGAGGAATATACACACAGGCTCAAAATGCCAATGCAAATACAGACAGACATTACCCAAAAGCCATTGCGGGATTTTTAGAGGTTATTGTTAATCCGAGCGGGTATATTCTGCAACGATACACCGCTTACAATAACTCTGCCGTGTATATCCGCACCCGATATAACAACACCTGGTACGCTTGGAAAAGCGTTACGCTGACAACTATTTAAGGAGGTTTATGTATGCAAAACAAATTATTAAAAAATATCTCTCTTGATTTTGGACGAGATACGCTGCCTATTACGATATTTGCAAAACAGTACGACAAAGAAAGCCGAATTGTAAATATTACGCCTTTGAATTGCGGGCAATCTTACGAGCTTGAGAGCGGCATTACTGCTCGATTGCAGCTTACCAAACCCGACGGGCACACCGTCCTTAATGACGCAGTTATTAAAGACAACATAATCAGCATTGAATTAACCGAGCAAGTGTTATTAAAGGACGGAACGGCAACGGCGGAAATCGGGCTATATAAAGGCGCTGCGCTTTTAAGCTCACAAATTTTTTATATCAATATCAGCAAATCAGCTTATAACCCCGACGCTCCCGCAAGTACAAGCGAATATAACGCACTTACAAAAGCACTTGAAAATGTAAGTAATACAGTAAACGACGCTAAAAGTGCAGCAGATAACGCAATCGCGGCAGCAACCTCCGCGGAAGCAGCAAAAAACAGCGCTGACAATGCAGCCACGGCAGCAAGCAGCGCCGCCGATAGTGCGGCAGAGGCAGCCACAATCGCAAACAACGCCGCTGAAACTGCCACACAAGCGGCAAGCGTTGCGAATGAAGCTGCACAGGCAGCGGCAGGCGCCGACAATCTTAATATAACAGCAGAACAAACCGAAACAGGCGCCACTATATCCGTTACAGACAGAACAGGCACTACAACGGAGCTGCACCTCGACACCTTAATGTCAATAAACAGTTGGCAAGATGTACGAAACGCCGTACGCCTTGGACTCGGTGCAAAATTATTCCCCGTTGGATATGAATTTACAACGCTTGACTCTAACACAGGCGTAATGTTGGAATGGGCGGTAAGAGCCCACGACCACCACAAACCCGCAAATAAGCATTTGACACACTCTATGACGCTTGAATTAAAGCGCCTTTACTCTAATGCCGACGGCTCGTATGTAAGAATGGAATTTGACGCCGCCGAGGCTTTTGCTTGTGCCTGGGACGAAATCGCACCAGGTACATATAACTTTACCGTTGAGGGCTCGTATTATGCAGCGGATAACGGCAAAACATTTCAGTTTACGCTTACGCAGGCGGTGCCTGTCGGCGGGCAAATATGGCTAAATGTTGCTTACAACAAAAGTGTAACAACGGGAACTATCGAAACATACACAGACGCAAAAGCTATCGAGTATATAGAGGAGGCGGTTATAACAGAGGGTAACGAGGGCACCTCACTCGGTACAACAGACGGCTACGACTTAAACCACCCGCACCGCTATACGCGAGGCTCGAATAATTACGCTCAAAGCGCAATTAGACAATGGCTCAATAGCAAAGAGTCGGCGGGTAATGTATGGCAGCAGGCTACTTATTTTGATGTTGCGCCGTCTTGGATTGATGAACTAAACGGCTTTATGCACGGATTGCCCGAGGAATTTTTAGAGGTTGTTGTACCCGCAATTATTCCTTGCCGCACTAATAGCGTTTGCGAAATTGAAAGCCTTGACGGAACGCAATTTAACACAGACGAATTATACGAGCTTGAGGATAATTTTTTTATACTTTCAAGAGGCGAAATTTACGGCACTTATGATAACGACGAATTACAGGACGGCACCTTACTCGATTATTACGACGGCTTAACAAACGCAGAAATAAAGAAATTTGACAACAGCGGCGTAGCGCGTAATGCGTGGCTCCGTTCCCCTTTGCCGACTAACGCTTACAGTGAGCGCGTTGTCCACAGCAGAACGGGCGGTATCGGCAGCAGCCTTGCGAGCAGCACTAGCGGCGTAGCCCCCGCTTGTATAATCGGTTAATCAACAAATCCACCTCGATAGAGGCGGTATAAAGGAGGCACCAAATGAGCGTAAGAAAAGGCGACAGAGCCGAGGGTAAATTACAAGTGCTTAACAAAGCTCGCGAGCTTAAAAAATATTCTCTTACTATAGTTAAGAATGACAAGCATTTCCCAAAATCTACCCGTTGGCTTTATGCGTACCCGATTGTTAACGAGGTGCGCGCTGCGTGTACTTGTATACGGCACGCTAACTCTGTATATGTAACAAATGACGAGGACTATAAATACAGGCATTTAGAGCAAGTGAAAGCACACGCAAGCCTTGACGCTCTGTTAGACCTTATAAATGACGCATACGACGCGAATTATATTACGGGCAATCAAGTCGAGCATTGGACGGGGTTAGTCCTCCAAACAGACGACTTGTTAAAATCCTGGACGAAATCGGATAAAGAAAAATATCAAAACAAATTCAATTTATAGGGCGGTTGCTGTATTCGGCGTAGCGCGTAATGCGTGGCTCCGTTCCCCTTTGCCGACTAACGCTTACAATGAGCGCGTTGTCAACAGCAGAACGGGCAATATCAACAACAACAATGCGAGCAACACTAACGGCGTAGCCCCCGATTGTGAGAATAATGCCCGTTTTCAAGTAGTCGAAAGACCAAAGCAGCGCAGCTCACACAAGGAGCGTCCGTCCTACCTCTGAAAGGAGGGAATATTACAGGCGACAAAGGTGCCTCGCGGGGCAGTCCTTTTATACGCGTCTGTTTTTTATTATGTCTTATGAGCAAGTAATTTCATTCGACAGTCTATACAAAGGTTTGAAAAATTCTTGTAAAGGTATTCGTTGGAAAGACAGCACCGTAGGCTATGAGGGAAACGCACTAAAGAATACCTACAGGCTGCGTCAAAGTCTATTGAACAATAAATACAAAATAGACAAATACCAACAATTCACTATCTATGAGCCGAAGCGGCGCGAAATAGTAGCAACAAGAATTAAAGACCGACAATTCCAACGCTCGCTATGCGACAACGGTTTATATAAACAGATAACAAAATCTTTTATTACCGATAATTGTGCTTGTCTGCGAGGGCGCGGCGTTGATTATACCTTAAACCGTGTTACCGCACATTTGCGGCGATATTATAACAAACACGGCTCGGCGGGGTGGGTTTTGAAATGTGATATACACCATTATTTCCAAAGCATAAACCACGATATAGCAAAGGCAGCAATATATAAACGCGTTAGCGATAAAGAAATCGCGCAGCGGGCTTGTGAAATTGTAGACTCTTTCGGTGATGTCGGGCTCGGTCTTGGCTCCCAGGTATCGCAGCTTATAGCGCTTGCTGTTCTTGATGACCTCGACCATTACATAAAAGAACGGTTGCACATTAAACACTATGTACGCTATATGGACGATTTCGTATTGATACATAACGATAAAGAATACTTAAAGCAATGCCAAAAGGATATAAGCAAAAAGTTACAGGCTATCGGCTTACAGCTTAATAATAAGACCGCTTTATATCCTCTGCGACAGGGTGTTAAAATTCTGCAATGGCGCTTTGTTATTACTGACTCGGGGCGCATTATACGAAAAATGGACAAGAAAAAGCAGAGCAAGCAACGCCGAAAGCTCAAAAAACTATACGCAAAAGAGCGCAGCGGCGAATATGCACCAGGCACTACGCGCAGCTCTCTTTATTCGTGGCTTGCAAACGCCGACAGGGGCGACACCTATTATATGCAACAAAAAATGTTGAGATTTTATAAAGAATTGGAGGACAACTACAATGCAAAATGATTTTTACAAAAGGCTTGCGCGAGCAGAGGCGGCAGCAGACGCACAGCGGGCGGAGCTTATGGAAACAATGCAGCTTGCCTATAACAATGCTTGTAAGGCGGGAAATGCAGAGGACGCGGCAGAGCTTGCCCGTGCAATCCGTAACAAGCTGCTTGACAACAGCGATAAAGAAATGTCGCTCGATAGGCTCGGGCTCGATACCTCAACGGCTGCAAAATTTGTAGCCTCACTTGTAAAGATATTTAGCGGCGCCTGGGCGCAATACCGCCAACAGTTAAGGGATATTCCCGAGCAAGCAGGCTTTCCGTTTAATATCACTTTTCCGACGCCTCCCGATGGTGAAAACACGGAGGCTGAATAATGGGAAATTATGAGCTTATAGAGCTGCTCTGCAAAGTTGCAAGACTGCAAGCTGATATTATACAAAAACAAGCCGAGGCTATGGCGCAAGCTGATATTGCCGCCGAGGTTGCGGCAGAGCTTGAGAAAATGAGAAATCAAGCAGCAGACGAGCTCTCACGAGCTGAACAAAATTATTAAGAGGTGTTTTATGTTAAATAATTTTTTAGGGTGGCTTGTACCGTTCGTTTGCGGCGGTGCAGTAACATTCGCAGGCACAATGTTTATTAAACTGAAAGCAATAAAAAACGGCTTACAATGTCTTTTGCGAGCGGAAATAATACGCTCCTATGATAAATACAAGGAGCGAGGCTATTGCCCTCTTTATGCAAAAGAGGCGCTCACAAGAGCATATAAGGCATATCACGCACTCGGCGGCAATGATGTAGCAACAGAATTATACAACGATACTATGGATCTGCCAACAGAGCCACCGAAGCAAAAACAACGAAAGGAGGACACAAACAATGCAGAATAAGAAAGCAAGCATAGAAACAGTAGTACGCACTATTGTACTTGCTGTAACATTGCTCAATCAGCTTTTAACTATGTTCGGTAAAAATCCGCTGCCGTTTGCAGAGGACGAGCTGTACTCGACAATTACAGCTATTGCGACGATTGCTGCGACCGTTTGGGCGTGGTGGAAAAATAACAGCTTTACACCCGCAGCAATCCAGGCAGACGAGTATTTAGCAAAGCTGAAAAGTGAAACCGACGAAACGGAGGAATAATTAACAATGAACAACAAGGAATTTGCAGACAAGCTCAAAAACATTGCAACAAACTACAAAACACTTTATGTTATGGGCTGCTTCGGCGCACCTATGACGGCAGCCAACAAAAAGCGCTATATTAACAACGGCTCTGCGGGCGGTTATAACGCACGCTCTGATCGTAAAGCAATGATTAACGCAGCAAGCGCCGACACATTCGGATTTGATTGCGTTTGTCTTATAAAAGCTGTTTTGTGGGGTTGGAATGGCGACAAAAACAAAAACTACGGCGGTGCAAGCTATGCCGTTAATGGTGTGCCCGACATTAGCGCCGACGCTATGATTGAAAAGTGCAAGAATTTATCAACGAATTTTACTACGCTCGAAATCGGCGAGGCTGTTTGGTGTAAAGGACATATTGGCGTATATATCGGAAACGGGCTCGCGGTAGAATGTACGCCCGCTTGGGGAAATAAAGTACAGATTACCTCTTGCAACTGCACAAAAAGTGGTTATAATCGCCGTAATTGGACTAAACACGGCAAGCTCCCTTACATAACCTATGTTGCTGCACAAAGCACAGGAAGCGGCAACACACAGAAGCCCTCAAAGTCTGTTGATGAAATCGCACGCGAGGTTATCGCGGGCAAATGGGGCAACGGCGACACTCGCAAAAACAAACTTACGGCAGCAGGCTATAATTACTCTGCCGTACAAAAACGCGTAAACGAGCTTTGCAAGCAACCGACACCAACAAAAAAGACCGTTGACGAAATCGCACGCGAGGTTATCGCGGGCAAGTGGGGCAACGGCAATACTCGTAAAAACAAACTTACAGCAGCAGGCTATAATTACTCTGCTGTGCAAAAGCGCGTAAACGAGTTACTTAAATAATTTATACAGAAAAACGGCGGGAATGAGGGAAAACCTCGCCCGCCGTTTTTATTTTGAAAGGAATTATATTATGTCTAAAAATTATAATGTAACTTTTGTTGATAAGAGCGACGAGGTTAAAAAAACGATTGTCGGACTATCCAAAACAGCCTTGCGTGCCTCGGGAAAAGTAATCCGAAAGCACTTGCGCGATAATATACCGCTGCGCTCAAAGCGTTTCAAAAATCATATAGGCACCTGGGTAATGATAAATTACGCCACAGGGCAGCCTACTTTACAAGTGGGCTTTTACTCCTGGCAAAGAGTAAAAAAGAAAGGTAAATTGCCTTCGCACGCAAGCCCTTATTGGGTAGAATTAGGCACAGCACCTCACACAATGCCTAAAGGCAATAAAGCAGGGCGATTTATGCGCTATGATGATATGATATTCGGATATAAAGTAAACCACCCAGGCAGCAGGGCGACAAATGTATTAAGAAACACCGTACACGATAATATACAGGAAATACGAGCCGCTCAAGAGGAATACTTAAAAGCTATCACAGGCGAGCTCGAAGCAGCAGGCTTTAAAATTGACAAGGGCAACGAATTTGAGGACGACGATTAAAAAGCGGGTTTTACCCCGCTTCTTTATTTGTATATTTTTATTAGCATATCAACGCCGAGCCCACGGTCAGAATGAGTTATATTTGATACTGTTACCGAGGCTTTATTATTAAGATATAAGCCACGCATTTTATTTAAGTCTTTGTAACCAATAAAGCCGATTTGTTCACCTTTTTTTGTAAATACTCCTATTGTATCGGGATAATCAGCGGTAGGAGCAGGCTTAAAAAGTAAATCGCTTCCAACTTTTAACTTTGCAATGTATGATTGTCTGCTCGTTCCATTTTCGTTTGTATAGTTTGTCCCCCATACACTACACTCGAACTCGTCAATAACTTTTTTTGAAAAAAGCCCCATAGGTTTAACCTCCGTAAAAAAAATAAGTGTGCGCAACCGAAGCCACGCACACTATAAAAATGCAAAGCTCTATTGCTACCACACAAATTTATTTACGCTATAAGTAACGCAAAATTGAGCCTACATTTTTACCGAGGTAAAATGGGCTACTTATAGCATAATATATTAAAATTTGTGTGGTGCCTTTATTTTAGCATAACCCGCCTTTATTTTCAATATTTCTGCGAAAAAGTGCAAAAAAGATAGAAAAAACTATTGACATAGGCGTACGCCTATGATATAATATAGACATCAGATAAAGAAAGGAGGAAACGCTATGGATAAAATAGAAAAAGCCTTGCAGGACTTGGCGGAAGCGGTAAAAAGTAACGACACAGTGGAACGCGTCAAGGTTACAATAACGCTTGTAAAGCCGAAATCAAGCAAGGCAAAAGCCAAAGAGTAAATAACTCATAGGCAGGGACGGGGCGAAAGCCCCTCCCGTAAGCCTATTATAATATATAGTTATTCAAAAATCAATATGTAATATAAGGTAAGGAGGCTTATTATGGATATTGTAAAAAACGGAAAGACTTATAGCGTAACCGAGTGTATAAGCAAGTGGGTCATTAATTCAGCAAGCGGCAAGTTGTCGGTTTCTTTTGATGTATCAAAGGAAATTTGCAAAACAGAGGACGAGCTGCACGATTATGTTTTATCCAATGAAATGTTTTGAGGTGAGATTATGGGCGAACGCAAGCAAACGCCGCAAGAGAGATACGCAAAAAAGTATAAAAAACAATTCAAGATTGATTGCATAACAACTACCGAAAAAGATATTATAGACAAACTCGAGAGCGTCCCTAACAAAGCGGGATATATTAAACAGCTTATAAGAGCTGACATTGCAGCAGGCAAAAAGGAAAACTAACGCGAGCCCGCTCCTTAATTGGAGTGGGCTTATTCTTTTTAATAAAACGGAGCGATTTTATTATGAATTACAAGCACTTAACATTTAACGACAGATTAAAAATTGAGGCGTGGCAAAAGGTAGGTATTAAGCCGCGTGTTATGGCAGATAAGCTCGGCGTACATATCAGCACTATTTACCGAGAGTTAAAGCGTGGTGAATACGAGCGCTTAAATTCTGACTATACAACAGAAAAACGATACAGCCCCGATATAGCCGAGGACAAATACCAAGAACACCTACGCGCAAAGGGTGCGCCGCTTAAAATCGGCTCCGACCACGAGTACGCGCAATATATCGAATACAAAATAAGAGTTGAGAAATACTCACCCCGCGCCGTCCTCGGCGAAATAAAGCGCCAGGGCGTAGAGTTTAATACTACCATATCGGCACCGACGCTTTACCGCTATATTGAGCAAGGTGTTTTTCTTACCATAACAAATAAAAACTTGCCCGTTAAACGAAATAAAGATAAACATAAATATAACAAGGTACGTGCTGCCCGAGCTCCTAAAGGCGAAAGCATAGAAAAACGCCCCGCAATAGTTGCGGAGCGCGACACTTTCGGTCATTGGGAAATGGATTGCGTTGTAGGTAAAAAAGAAAAGGGCAAAACCTTTCTTGTTCTTACCGAGCGTTATACACGCTATGAAATTATACGGATAATGAAAGACCATACCGCAGCAAGCGTCGTAAAAGCACTTGACAATATAGAGCGTACATACGGCGCAAAAATGTTTTCAAAAGTATTTCAAACAATAACAATAGATAACGGCTCCGAATTTTCCGACTATATCGGTATGGAACGAAGCTGCCGAAATAAAGGCAACCGCACAAAGGTTTATTATTGCCACCCGTACAGCTCATACGAGCGTGGCTCTAATGAAAATCAAAATAAAATGATACGCCGCCATTATCCGAAAGGAATTAGCCTTGATAAAGTAACGCCCGCTGCTACCCGTAAACTTGAAAATTGGATAAACAACTACCCGAGAGGCATATTTAATTATTATAGCTCCGCTGACTTATACGAGGCTTGTATAAACAGCTTAAAAACTGCTTAAAAAATTTTTTGCACTTTTTCGCATTTACCCCTTGACTTTTCATTTATCCGTAATGATATCTGTTCAAACATCTAAAATCATGATTCATTAAAAAACAGTGATTCTATAATAAAATCTCCTACCTGTTCCCACTCTTCTTTCAGCTGTGCAGTACAATTAAATGTAATAATTACTAATTTATCATTGTAAGAAAAGAAAATCATATTATTATATACATCCGTATCAGCAGCTTTCGTAAGAACTTTAATATGCCCAATATGATTTCCGTCAACCTCATAATCATCTGATGCAATAATTTCACTGCTATCTTCCAGGAGATTTTCAATGTATGATTTATATGGACCTATACCGCTGTCTTTCATTTCGTTGTCAGTCAGACTGACAGCAACATTAACAGTTGTCTGTTCATTAGAAAACACAATATCAGGAACATCACCATTATATTTTTGTAGAATCGTTTCATAATCCAACTGTTTAAAACTTGTAGGAACTTTTATATAAAATTCATTCTCATCAAAACATGTATATTCTGTTTCGATAAGTTCACCGCTTTTGGTTTCAATTGCAGATACGCTTAATTTCTGGCTTTCTTTTTCCAGTTCTTCACTATGATTTGAAGCCATCGTTTTTACCATAAGCAAAACTGCAACAATAAAAACAACAGATATAACTGCAACTGTTATTCCTAGTTTCTTTTTATTATTCATCAATAAACTCCTCGTTATATAAAATGGTTATATCCATTTTAAAACATCAATGATACGTGCAATCGCCGGTACATCATTTCTTAAGTCCTGATCCTTGAACCAGCCGTAATTCATACGGATGGACTTCATACCGGCTGTGAGAGCGCCCTGAATATCATTGACAGGGTGATCACCGACATACACACATTCCTCTGCTTTCAGACCGAGTTTATCGGCTGTGTATGTAAAAATTGCAGGGTCAGGCTTATGTATATCAATATCACCGCTGACAACAACGATATCGCAATACTTTCTCAGTCCGCTGGTGTCAAGCTTATGGTGCTGCAAAATAGAAGGACCGTTTGTGATGATACCGACAAGGTATCCCCTATTTTTCAGCTCTTCAAGAAGCCTTGCAGAATCAGGAAAAATAACATTGTGGTCACCGAACTTCGTATCGTAGTGCAAAGCAAGTTCTTTGCTTGAAGGAGCATTTTTCCACTGCCAGCTTTCAATCAGGGATGCATACCATTCCTCACGGTTAACGTAACCGCCGTTTCCGGTTATACGCATATCCTGTTTTCTTCTTTCAATTTCGTCACTGCTGATATCAGGGCAGAAATCAGATAAAAAGGTATCCATATAATTCTCAAATGCTTCCGTTCTGTCCTGCAGAGTTTCATCAAAATCAAATAATACTGCTTTTATCATATTCCAACTGTGTTCTTATCTCATCAATTGATGAAAACTTTTTTTCCTCTCTCAAATATCTCACGAGCTCAACTCTTATATTCTGACCGTAAAGATTACCGTCAAAATCAAAAATATGCGTTTCACAAAGCGGCTTGCTTACCTGCCAGGTAGGGCGTATACCAATGTTTGTAAAGGATTTATATTCAGCATCACCGATAAAGGTTCTCGTTTCATACACGCCAAATTTCGGCACAACCAGTCCGTCAGGCAAATGCTGATTTATTGTCGGAAAGCCGATTACTTTTCCGCCTCTTTTATCGCCCTCAATAACAGTGCATTCAAAGGTAAAATGATAACCGAGCATTTTATTCGCCTGCTCAATTTCGCCGTTTGACAGTGCTTTTCTTATTCTTGTGGAGGAAATCGGCTCGCCGTCAAAATCAAGATGCTCAAGAATCCTGACCCAGATGTCTCTGTTTTCCAAATACTCTCTGAGTTCAAGTGCACTCCAGCCGGCATTTTTTCCAAAACGGAAATTGAAACCGCAAAGAATAATGCCTGCACCGAATTTGCCAATCAGTATTTTTTCAATAAATTCCTCGCCCTTTAAATTTTTGAGTTCTTCAAAATCAGCAAAAACTGTATTGGGGAAACGCTTTTGAAAAATACTTTTCTGCAGAAGTGAAAATTTATTATTTACACAATAAACCACTACATCATCAGCGCCTGTGATAACCGTCTGATGTGCACGGTGCATTCCGTCAAAGTCGCCCAGTGCAACCGCTATTCTTTTTTCATTCCTGTTCTCAATATTCATATTAATCTCGTCTAACCAAAAGTCTTTTTACAGAAAGCTCCTGCTTTTCCGTACTGCACTCACCCAGTCCTAAAAACAAACCATCAGGTGAATACACTCTGTAAATTCCGTCAGTAAGCTTTTTTCGGATTCGTTCAAGTGCCAGTGCACCGCCGTTTGAAAAGCGCTTTGACTGTGCCTCAGATACAGAAACACGATCATAAGGCTCAAACATTTTTTCAATATCCATTACCATGTCGTCAAAGAGAATTCCCTCATCACGGCGTCTTTGCAGTTCATCAAGGGTAACACTGTCTTCGAGAGTAAAGCCCATTGCCAGTGTACGTATAAGGCTGGTCATAACTGCACCGCAGCCAAGCTCTCTGCCTATATCATCAATCAGGGTTCTTATATATGTACCCTTTGTGCATACAACATCAATTGTATATTCTCCGTTTTCACAGCCCACAAGCTCAAGCTTTTTTATTTCAACCTGTCTTGCCTGACGTTCAACCTCTATACCCTGACGTGCAAGATCATAAAGACGTTTACCATCAACCGATACTGCGGAATACATAGGCGGTACCTGTGAGATAACGCCCCTGAATTTTTCAAGAACATTGCGCACCTGTTCATCGGTAACGCTCACCTCATATTCACCTGTAACAGCTCCTGTGATATCAAGGGTATCCGTAGTTTTACCGAGCATAAAGCCTGCTCTGTAGCCCTTATCACTGTCAGGCAGATAGTCAAGAAATCTTGTTGCACCGCCAAGCATAACAGGTAAAACACCTGTCGCCATAGGATCAAGTGTTCCTGTGTGGCCTGCTTTCTTCTCTCTTGTGATACCGCGCACCTTTGCAACTACACCAAAGGAGGTAATATCCTTATCCTTATTAATGCAGATTATACCCGTCATACAAGGAACTCTCCGCATTTTGCAACAAGCTTTTCCCTTGCTTCCTTTACACCGCATTCAAAACGGCAGGCAGCAGCCTGACTGTGTCCGCCGCCGCCGAATTCTTTAGCAAGCATAGCGGCATTTACACTTTCAAATGTACGGATAGAGGCCTTGCAGGTGCCATCCGATTTTTCACGTATGGTGATACCGATTTCAACGCCTTCAATCTGACGTGTCAGAGGAGCAATTGCTTCAGTCTCCTGCTCATTTGAGCCTGTGAGCTGATACATTTCCTGCGTGATTGTGATGATGGCAACCCTCTCATTTTCATAAAAGCGCATAGAATCAAGAGCAAGCCTCTCCAGTCTTGCATAGGTTTTGGTCTTTGTTTCAAACATAACACGGTTGATTCTGCCGTTAGCCGCACCAAGCTCAATCAGCTCAGCTGCTGCACGATAGGTCTGTGCAGTTGTTGATGCATAACGGAAACAGCCTGTATCTGTTGTCAGACCGGTATAAAGACAGCTTGCAATTTTACTGTCAATATCCACTCCAAGCGCCTTGATTACCTCAAAAACAATCTGACAGGCAGCCGGAACATCATCAAGCAGAAGATAATCCGCATACTCCGTATTGGTTGAATGGTGGTCAATACACATATCAATGTGATACTGACCCTCCAAAGAACCTAAAAGATTTACTGTGGCAACATCCACTGCAACAACATAATTCTGTCTGAATCTAATCGGTGCAATATCCTCATAAAGATAATCATACTTTTTAGGTATCTCATCCGCATTGACAACCGTACAGATTTTACCCATTTTCATAAGTGCACGGCAAAGTGCAAAGCCGCAGCCAAGAGTGTCACCATCGGGATGAGCATGAGTTAATATTAAAATATTATCCTGCTGCGCAAGCATTTGTGCACATTCTTTTACATTAATTCTCATTACTTATTTCCTTGATTTTTTCAAAAAGGTCCATACCCTTTTCAATAGAATCGTCCGCAATAAATTTCAGCTCAGGGCTTTTACGGAGGTGAAGCCTTGTGCCCAGCTGCTTTCTGATATAGCCCTGTGCACTTTCAAGCCCCTTCACAGAGGTTTTTGCTGCTTCAAGTCCCTCCATAGCACTGATATAAACCTTAGCGTAGCTTAAATCACCGCTGACTTCAACCTTTACAACGGTAAGCATACCGCTGATTCTCGGGTCCTTAAGCTCACGCATAATTGATATAATTTCTCTTTTAATATCCTCAGATATTCTGTCAATATGAAATCCGGCCATAATTAATCCCTGTATTCCTCAACAATATATGCCTGAAGGATATCACCTGCCTGAATGTCATCCCAGCCGTCAAGACTGATACCGCATTCATAACCTGATGAAACCTCTTTTACCTCGTCCTTGAAGCGCTTAAGGTTAGCCAGCTTAACGTCTGCAATCTGCTTGCCGTTTCTGACAACTCTGACCTTACCGTCACGCTTGATAGAACCTGAAGTAACAAGAGAGCCTGCAATCGTACCTGCTGAGGAGATTTTGTAAACCTCTCTTACCTCAACCTCACCTGTATCAACATCACGATACTTAGGTGCTCTCATACCGCGCATTGCACGTTCAATATCCTCAATAGCATCATAAATAATATCATACTTTTTAATTTCTATTCCGTCACGCTGTGCATTATCATAAGCTATCTGGTCAACACCTGTATTAAATGCAACCACAATAGCATTTGATGCATTTGCAAGCATAACGTCACTTTCATTTACGGCACCGACAGCACCGTGAACAATTTTAACGTTAACCTCATCATTTTCAATTTTAAGCAGTGACTGCTTAACGGCTTCAACAGAACCCTGTACATCAGCCTTAATGATGATGTTAAGCTCCTTCATCTCACCCTCCTGAAGTGTATCAAAGAGCGTGTCAAGAGTAACCTTCTGGAAGAGCTTGAATTCCTCCTCCTTAGCCTTTTCCTTTCTCTGCTCAACAAGTGTTCTTGCAAGCTTTTCATCAGAAACGGCATTAAACTCATCACCGCTCATAGGTGCACTGTCAAGTCCCATAATTTCAACAGGAACTGACGGACCTGCTGCATCAATCGGCTTTCCGTGATAATCGGTCATTGCTCTGATTTTACCTACAGCAGTACCTGCCACAATAATATCACCTGAATGTAAAGTACCATTCTGTACAAGAAGTGTTGCAACAGGACCTCTGCCCTTATCAAGCTTAGCCTCAATTACTACACCCTTAGCTGTTCTGTCAGGATTTGCCTTAAGCTCAGCCATTTCAGCAACAAGGAGAATGGTTTCAAGAAGCTTATCAATACCCATTTTTGTTTTTGCAGAAACAGGAACACAGATAACATCGCCGCCCCATTCCTCAGGAACAAGCTCGTGCTCGGTAAGCTGCTGCATAATTCTATCAGGGTTTGCACCCTCTTTATCCATCTTATTAATAGCGACAATAATTTCAACACCGGCTGCTTTAGCGTGGTTTATAGCCTCAATGGTCTGCGGCATAATACCGTCATCAGCAGCAACAACAAGAACAGCAATATCAGTAGCCATAGCTCCTCTTGCTCTCATAGCTGTAAATGCAGCATGACCGGGTGTGTCAAGGAAGGTAATCTTATTGCCGTTGGTCACAACCTGGTATGCACCGATTGCCTGAGTAATACCGCCTGCCTCTGTAGAGGTAACATCGGTATCACGGATTGCATCAAGGATAGAGGTTTTACCGTGATCGACATGACCCATTACGCAGATAACAGGAGGTCTGGTAACAGCATTCTCATCGTCCTCAATTTCCTCTTCAATAATCTGCTCTTCAATGGAAACAATTACCTGCTTTTTAACCTTTGCACCAAGCTCGGTTGCAACAATTTCAGCAGTATCATAATCAATTACCTCATTAACGGTAGCCATTACACCCAGTACCATCAGCTTTTTGATAACCTCAGTTGCCGTCATACGAAGAAGGCTTGCAAGTTCACCAACTGTGATTTCCTCAGGAACCTCAATTGTAATCTGCTGTTTCTTTCTCTGCTCAGCAATACGGGCAAGTCTCTGTGCCTCTGTTTCCTTCTTGGAACGAGCGTGCATACCCTGAGGCTTTTTCTTTCTGTACTGCTTTGATTTCTGATTCAGTTTCTGCTTTTTCTGATAATCATTTATCTGAGATGCAGGTGCAATATCCTCATATTTTTGATTATATTTTTCAAGATCAACCGTATTTACACGTGTGTCAATACGTCTTGTTTCACCCTTTGTTCTTGCCTGAGGAGCTTTATTCGCTCTCTTCTTTGCCTTTTCTGCATCACGCTTTGCTGCCTGCTCAGCCATCTGAAGAATAGCCGCCTGACTTTGATGCTTCTTATTTTCAGTCTTTTTGGTTGATGAGTTACCGCTTTTTTTAGCATTGCCATCACTTTTTTTACCATTACTGAAATAAGCGTCAAAATTCTTAACGCTGTGATCCTGTGTCAACTTATCAAAAAGAATGTTCAGTTCATTCTCTTCAAGAACAGTATTTGCTTTTTTCAAAGGAACACCACAATAATCACCAAGAATATTTATGATTTCCTTATTACTTTTTCCAAAATCCTTTGCGACATCGGAAACTTTAACTTTAATCACCATTCGCATTTTCCTCCTGTATGATTAGTTGAATAATTCTGTTAGAAAAATTTTCATCATTCACTGTAAATACCGCAGCTTTATAACCGAGAGCGAAATGTATTTCATTCATCGTGAAATCGGTTATTATCACTTTAGTATTTATTCTATGCTTTTCAATTGTTTTATTAAACTCATTTATCAGCCTTTGTGAAGCATCACTGCAAAACAGCAGCAAATCTGCTTTGTTTTTCAGCAGTGCCTGCTCCGCCATATCGTGCCCCATTGAAAGCTTACCTGCACGTCGTGCAAGACCTAACATGGAAAGTGCTTTTTCCTTAGACTTATTTTCATTAGGCATTTGACATTTCCTCTTCCATAGCGTTATAAACATCATCGCTTATCTGCATAGAAAATGCACGCTCAAAGGCTCTTCTTTTTCTTGCTTTTTTCAGGCAATCGGGATTTTTGCAAACATAAGCACCTCTTCCCGACTTTTTACCGGTTAAATCAAGAGAAACCTCGCCGTCAGGACTTTTAACAACGCGCACAAGCTCACGCTTGTCAAACATTTCACCGCATCCGGTGCACATTCTCAAAGGTACTTTTTTTGTTTTCATCTTATCTCTCCTGATAATTAGTTTTGTTCCTGACCTTCAAAGAAGCCTGATTCAGGCTTAATGTCAATGTTCCAGCCGGTAAGTCTTACTGCAAGACGAACGTTCTGACCTTTATTACCGATAGCAAGTGACAGCTGGTCATCAGGCACGGTTGCCTTACAGGTCTTTGCTTCTTCATCAATAATCTCTACTGAGCAAACCTCAGAAGGAGCAAGTGCTGCACTTACAAAAGCCACAGGGTCTTCACTGTAATTTACAATATCTATCTTCTCACCGCCGAGAACCTCAACAATGTTTGATACTCTCTGACCGCGAGGACCTATACAAGCACCAACAGGATCAATATCCTCATCCTTCGTAAACACAGCAATCTTTGTTCTTGAGCCTGCCTCACGTGAAACAGATTTAATCTCAATTGTGCCGTCGTAGATTTCAGGTACTTCCTGCTCAAACAAACGGCGAACAAGACCGGGATGTGTTCTTGAAATCATAATCTTAGGTCCTTTACCGCCTTCTTTTACATCCACGATAAATACCTTGATTGTCTGACCCTCTTTAAGGCTCTCACCCGGTACCTGCTCAGTCTTGGGAAGAACAGTCTGATTTTTGCCGATTTCAAGTGTAGCATTTCCTGTTATAGGGTCAATTCTTTCAATCTTAGCTGAAACGAGCTCCTGATTCTTTGATTTGAATTCCTGAAGCATCTGTCCTCTTTCAGCCTCACGAATACCCTGACGGATAACATGCTTTGCTGTCTGTGCAACAATTCTGCCGAAATCCTTTGTTTTTAGAGGAATATCAATTGTCTTTCCTACTTTAGCAGATTTTCTGATTTCCTGAGCCTGCTCAAGAGTTAAATCTGTATCAGGGTCCTCAATCTCCTCAACGACATTCTTTCTTACATAAACCTTGATTTTCTGCTTTTCCTCATCAATATCGCAGTGCACAATATCCTTGCCGTTATAATCATGCTTAGCTGCAACAATAATGGCTGCAGAAATCTTTTCATACAGATACTCTGCAGGGATGCCTTTCTCTGTCTCCAATAATTTTACTGCCTCAAAAAATTCCTTACTCATTTTTCCTATCATCCTTTCTTAATATCACGGTTAATTGTTTTTGAAGTCATTCATATCGAAATCATCAAGCTTTACATATGAGGTTTCTTTCTTGTTGACAGTCAACACTCCACCATCCGGAAGCTCAATGGTTATCAATCCATTTTCATAGTTTTTAAGAACTCCACCGAAATCTCTTACTTTATCAATCGGCCTTATGAGGCGCATCATAACAGAATCACCAATATACTTTTCAAAATGTGAATCAGTAATGAGCTCTCGCTCAACTCCAGGCGAACTCACCTCCAGCAAATAGCTCTGACTGATTGGATCAGCATCATCAAGAGGCTTTGTAATTGCGTGTGTCAAATCAACACAATCATCAATAGATACACCGCCATCCTTATCAATAAATATTCTGAGATACCAGTCAGTACCTTCCTTCACAAAGCGGATATCCCAAATTTCCAAGCCCAATTCCTTTGCATAAGGTGTAACAATTTCTGCAACCTTAGCAACTGTATTTCCTTTACCTGCCAAGAAAAAACCTCCTTATAATGATAAGAGAGCGGGTCGCTGACCCACTCTCATCTTGAGATTATAAACTTACTATAAGTATAATAACACTTTTACAGAAATTGTCAAGTGTTTATCAAATAAATTATTGTTTAGTTTATCAACAATGTTCTTGATTTTTCGTAGGGCAGGGGTTATTCCTCTGTTAGTGGAATAACCCCCGCCCTACAGAATAACATTGATTTATTAATTAATTTTTATATATTGTTGTGCGTGGTTTTAGGTGATTTATCGTTCTCTAAACAATAATTTAACATAAAAAGACGATGTGTTTCCACATCGTCTTTAAAACTGCTATTTGATAAAGCTGAATTACTTAAGCTCAATCTTAGCGCCAGCCTCTTCAAGCTTAGCCTTGAGAGCCTCAGCGTCAGCTGTCGGAACAGCCTCTTTAACAGTTGCAGGAGCGCCGTCAACGATAGCCTTTGCTTCCTTAAGGCCAAGACCTGTAGCCTCACGAACTGCCTTAATAACCTGAATCTTGTTAGCTCCTACGTCTGCAAGAACTACATCGAATTCTGTCTTCTCGTCAGCAGCTGCTGTGCCACCCTCTGCAGGTGCTGCTACTGCTACTGCTGCTGCAGCGCTTACGCCGAACTCTTCTTCTACTGCTGATACGAGCTCTGAAAGCTCAAGAACTGTGAGAGTCTTAAGCTCTTCAACAATTGCTGTAACTTTTTCTGATGCCATTTTATTTTCCTCCAATAAAATTTATTTTGTTAAAGTTGAATTTTAATTTAATTATTCAGCTGTTTCTTCAGCCGGTGCTTCTGCAGGAGTTTCCTCTGCTGCAGGTACTTCTTCTGCAGGTGCATCCTCTGTCTTAGCAGGCTCACAAGCCTCAACGCCACCCTTATCAACGATAGCCTGAACACCACGTGCGAATGCTGCGATAGGTGCATTGAATACACTGCAAACTGTTGCGAGAAGAACTTCTCTTGATGGAAGCTTTGCAAGAGCAATAAGCTTCTCCATAGAGATAACCTCTCCATCAAGATAACCGCTCTTTAATGAGAAGTTATCGTGTGAATCAGCATACTTCTGAAGAATACGAGCTGATGCAACGTAATCATCTGCTGATGTTGCAATAGCTGTTGTTCCCTCAAGAACTGAATCAAGACCTTCAAGGCCTGCGTCCTGTGCTGCTCTGCCGAGAATAGAGTTTTTAACAACTGTATACTCAACACCAGCTTCACGAAGTTCTCTACGAAGCTTTGTATCATCCTCAACGTTGATACCCTTGTAGTCAACTACAACGCCTGCACAAGAACCCTTAATTCTTTCTGAAAGATCAGCAACCATTTGCTTTTTCTTTTCAAGAACTGCTGTACTTGGCATTTATTATACCTCCATAAATATTTGCCACAAAAAGTGGACTTGCGGCAGATATACTGCCCTTTATGGCTGTCAGCTATAAAAAAGTGCATTCCGCAAGACACGGAATGCACGTAACAATCAAAATAACTGTATATGTTATCTGAATGTTCATTCCTCGGCAGGCGATAAACTTACGCTCGGCAAATGCCTTGCACCTGCTGTCTTTGGCTGAACAGCTATTGTATTTTACCACACAGGATAACCTGTGTCAATACCTAAACTATGAATTACTCAGCAGTAGCTGCTGCGGTACCAACCTTGTTAGGATTAATCTTAACACCAGGACCCATTGTTGATGCAACTGCAACTGACTTGATGTACTGACCCTTTGCTGCTGCAGGCTTAGCCTTGATGATAGCATCAAGGAGAGCATTGAAGTTCTCAAGAAGCTTATCTGTACCAAAAGAAGCCTTACCAATTGGGCAGTGAATGATGTTTGTTTTATCGAGACGATACTCAATCTTACCGGCCTTAGCCTCCTGAACAGCCTTAGCTACATCCATTGTAACTGTGCCTGCCTTTGGTGACGGCATAAGACCACGAGGACCGAGAACCTTACCAAGACGACCAACGAAGCCCATCATATCAGGTGAAGCGATTGCAACGTCGAAATCCATCCAACCGCCTGAAATCTTCTGTACGAGATCTGCATCACCTACTACATCAGCACCTGCTTCCTCAGCAGCCTTTGCAAGATCACCTTTTGCGAATACAGCAACTCTTACATCCTTACCTGTTCCGTTTGGAAGAACTACTGCACCACGTACCTGCTGGTCAGCGTGACGAGAGTCAACACCAAGACGAATATGAGCCTCGATTGTTTCATCGAACTTAGCTGTTGCTGTTTTTACTGAAAGCTCAAGAGCTTCAGCTGATTCATATAAATTTGAACGGTCAATAAGCTTTGCACCGTCTGTATATTTCTTTCCGTGTTTCATAATAAATTACCTCCAGTGGTTAATCGGATACTTCCTCCCACAAGGGAATTAGTCTTCTACTACTATACCCATGCTGCGTGCTGTTCCTGCGATCATTGACATAGCTGCCTCAAGTGATGCTGCATTAAGGTCAGGCATCTTTGTTTCAGCAATTTTCTGAACATCTGCCTTTGAGATTGTTGCAACCTTGTTCTTGTTAGGAACACCTGATGCCTTGTCAATACCGCAAGCCTTCTTAATAAGAACTGCTGCAGGCGGTGTCTTTGTAACGAATGTAAATGAACGGTCCTCATATACTGTGATTACAACCGGAATGATAAGACCTGCGTCATTCTTTGTTCTTTCATTAAACTCTTTTGTGAATGACATGATATTTACGCCGTGCTGACCGAGAGCCGGACCAACTGGCGGTGCCGGAGTTGCCTTACCGGCAGGAATCTGAAGTTTAATTAAACCTACTACCTTCTGTGCCATAATAATTTCCTCCTAATATTGTGGTAAATGGCGAGATATCAATCTCTCCCACCATTACAGACAAAACGGCAATTTCGCCTGCAATGATAATAAGCAGATGATAATTGCACTTACAAGTGCAATTTCATTTGCGAATTACTAAAATTATTCACTGACCTTTTCAAGCTGGTCAAGCTCGAATTCAACAGTATTTTCTCTGCCGAACATTGAAACAGTTACCTGTACGCTGTTGTTGTCAACATCAATCTCATCAACTGTACCTGAGAAGCCTTCCAACGGACCATCAATAACATTGACAAGATCGCCGACTTCATATGCAACCTCAATGCTGATTTTTTCAACACCGAGTTTCTTTACCTCTTCATCAGTAAGAGGTTCAGGCTTGCTTTCAGGACCTACGAAGCCTGTACAGCCGCGTGTGTTTCTTACAACATACCAGCTGTCATCCGTCATTACCATTTTAATGAAAACGTAACCCGGCATCAGCTTTCTCTGATACTCCTTTTTGGTTCCGTCGTCTTTAACCTCAACTACAGTTTCGGTCGGAATGGCAACTTCGTGAATAAGGTCGTGAAGATTTCGATTTTCAACAACAGTCTGAATATTACCTGCTACTTTATTTTCATAACCTGAAAATGTATGAGCAACGTACCATTTTGCCTCTTCCATTAATAAGCCTCCCGAATATAAATATTAAACAAAACTCTCAATAATTATTCGGCTGCTTATTCTGCACTGTCAGCTGTTGTCTCTTCAGCTGTGGTATCTTCAGTTGTGTCTGATGCATCTGCATCGTCCTCAACTACGGCTGAAGTCGTTGTCGGAGCAGTTGTTGTCTGAGCTGACTTCTTCAAAGCCTTCATACCCTGTGAAAGACCTGTATCAACAGCGAAAATAGCAAGACCTACAATAAATACAACGATTAATACGATAACTGTATTTCTGAATACGTCCTTGCCTTTAGCCCATACAACCTTTTTGCCTTCTGATTTAACACTTTTAAAGAATGACGCGATGGATTTAAAAGGATTTTTCTTTGACTTCTTTTTTGTGTCCTTAGACTTTTCAGCCTTATCAGCCTTTTTTGAAGTCTTCTTTTCGTCAGCCATTTCGGTCCTCCTATTACTTTGTCTCTCTGTGAAGAGTATGTTTCTTACAGAAGCGGCAATACTTGTTCATTTCAAGTCTGTCAGGTGAATTCTTCTTGTTTTTCATTGTGTTGTAATTGCGTTGTTTGCATTCAGTGCAAGCTAAGGTAATCTTAACTCTCATAAATAGCACCTCCGTTTAAATTTCGATAAATATCTCCCTCAGAAATAAGGACAAAAAAATAAGGCCTAACGGCTCAAACTAAATAATCCTTTTATGAGGTATGATTAATATATCACAGTGTTTGTAATTAGTCAAGGGATTTGGCAAAAAAATTTGCAATTCGTGACAATTTATATTATTATATATAAACAACATCTATACATTGTATAGGAGACGGCCTATGACCACAATTATTATCGGTGCAGGAGCAAGCGGACTTGCCTGTGCAATACGATTAAAACAGAATAATCCGAAGGTCAGAGTAACCATTCTTGAACGTATGTCACAGCCCGGCAAAAAAATACTTGCTACGGGAAACGGAAGATGCAACCTTTCAAACACAAATGCCAAGCATTGTGATGAGGTAATGGACTTTTTCAAATCGCTGGGGCTTATAACAAGAACGGACAGCGAGGGAAGAATATATCCCTATTCAAATCAGGCATCAACTGTTGTGGATATCTTAATAGACAAATGCAGAGCGCTTGGGATTGAAATCATCACCGACTGCACTGTAAAGAGCATAACAAAAGATTTTTATGTAATAACTACTCAAGGAACATTTCATGCTGACAATGTTGTTCTTGCTGCAGGAGGTATGGCTCAGAAAAATCTCGGCTCAGACGGCAGCGGATATGAACTGATGAAATCACTGGGTCATAGCATCACACCGCTTTCCCCTGCCCTTGTTCAGCTTACTTCCTCAAGCAAATATCCTAAAAAGCTGAAGGGCAGCCGTGTCAAATGCAATATGTCCATTCAGCTTGACGACAAAACTGTTAAAAGTGAGTATGGCGAAGTTCTGTTCGCTGATTACGGACTTTCAGGAATCGTCACAATGAATTTATCAGATATTGTAAGTAGAAACTTCGCACAGAACGCACCGCAGAAATGCCACGCCGTGCTTGACTTAATCCCTGATATGGACGAAGATGATTTACTGAATTATTTAAATAAATTTCAAAATCTTAACGGAATACTCGGAAATGAGCTTTCATCAATCATTGAAAAGCAGGCAGACGGTGATATTAACAAAACAGTGAAATTTGCAAAAAACTGGAAGCTGATTGTCACAGGCACGAAAGGCTTTGACTTTGCACAGATAACAAGCGGCGGTGTAAGCCGTAACGAATTTGACGAATTTCAGTCAAAAATTTTGAAAGGCTTATATGCCTGTGGTGAAATTCTGGATAAACAATTTATGTGCGGCGGATATAATCTGAACTTTGCATGGTACAGCGGTATCAGAACTGCCGACCAAATTACTTCTATATATAAGGTATATAATATATGATAAGAATCAATGAAATAAAATTGTCACTGGCTGAGGAGGAAAGCCTCCTGAAATCCAAAGCGGCAAAAACACTTAGGATAAATGAAAAATATATAAAATCCTATACGATTTATAAAAAGAGTGTTGACGCAAGAAAAAAAGATGATGTGCATTTCACCTACTCAATTGATGTAATCATCACACTTGACGAAGAACAGATTGTGTCAAAATGCAAATCAAACAAGGTTCAGCTTGTTAAACCATATAAATATGAACTGCCTGAAAATAAGCGTGTAAGCAAGTTCAGACCTGTTATTGTCGGCTTTGGTCCGGCAGGTATGTTTGCAGGACTTATCCTTGCACAGGCAGGGCTCAGACCGATTATACTTGAACGCGGAAAAGATGTTGACACAAGAACTGTCGATGTAAACAAGTTCTGGAAAACAAAGGAGCTCAACGAGGAATCCAATGTACAGTTCGGTGAGGGCGGCGCAGGAACATTTTCGGACGGCAAACTCACCACAGGAATTAAAAGTCCGTTTATACGCAAAATTCTTCAGGAGCTTTATAAGGCAGGTGCACCTGAGGAAATACTCTATTCATCAAAGCCGCATATCGGAACGGACAGACTTGCTATTGTTGTTAAGAATATCAGAAAAAAGATTGAACAGCTTGGTGGAGAGGTAAGGCTTGAGTGTAAGCTTGAAAAGCTGATTGCGGCAAATGGTTTTATTCACGGCATAACCTACTCCCACAAGGGCGAATGTTTTGATCTGGAAACCGACAGCGTTATAATGGCTATCGGCCACAGTGCACGAGACACGGTTGAAATGATGTACAATATGGGTGTTGAAATCATGCAGAAGCCGTTTTCTGTCGGAGCACGAATTGAGCATCCTCAGAGTCTGATTAACAAAGCACAATATGGAAAATTCGCAGGACATAAAAAGCTGGGGGCTGCCGATTACAAGCTTGCCTGTCACGGTCTGCACGAAAGAGGAGCATACACCTTCTGTATGTGTCCGGGCGGTACTGTTGTTGCCGCCGCCAGTGAAAAGGAGGGCGTTATCGTAAATGGTATGAGCTCCCTTGCACGTGACGGCGAAAATGCAAACTCTGCCCTGCTGGTTGGAATTGAGCCAAAGGATTTCCCCTCAGAGCATCCTCTGGCAGGCATATACTATCAGCGTGAAATTGAGCACAATGCATATGTTCTTGCAGGAAGCAATTACAATGCGCCTGCTCAGCTTGTGGGTGATTTCCTCAAAGGGAGTGAAAGCAAGGCGCTTGGCAATGTTCAGCCTACCTGCCCTACAGGTGTAACGCTTACAAATCTTGACGAATGTCTGCCGTCAAAGGTATCTGCAACCATGAAATCAGCAATCGTTGAGATGGATAAAAAGCTGAACGGCTTTAATCTGTATGATGCTGTACTGACTGCACCTGAAACAAGATCTTCAAGCTCTGTACGCATTTTAAGAGATGAATTTTTACAATGCAACATCAGAGGCGTCTACCCCTGCGGTGAGGGAGCAGGCTATGCAGGCGGAATTATTTCTGCAGCCGTTGACGGTGTAAAATGTGCTCACGCCGTATTGGATGATGAGCATTAAGATATAAGGTGAATTACGATGAGAATGAAGAGAAAAAAGAATCTTGATGCGCGTATCCATGCATCATCGGATTATCTTACAATAATGAAAAATGAATCGCTCAATTACAACGACGCAGTAAACGAAAATCACATCATTGATTTTAGAAAGCTGTTCGACAATGATAAGCCTGTTGTACTTGAGGTTGGCAGCGGAAAGGGTCAGTTTGGCTGCACATATGCTAAACAGAACCCTGATAAAAATATCCTTTGTGTTGAGAGAAACAGGAATGTACTTATCCTTGCAATAGACAGTGCAAGAGAAATGGAACTGGATAACATAAAATTCCTGTGCGGCACGGCTGAATATCTGCCGTCCTACATCAGCGAAAATACAGTTGAAGAAATTTATCTGAATTTCTCCTGTCCTTTTCCGAAGCACAAGCATATTGCACACAGACTGACCAATCCGAGATTTTTAAATATATTCAAAAGGATTTTAAAACCTGACGGCGTTATTTGTCAAAAAACAGACAATATGCACTTTTTTGAATACTCAATTGAGCAGTTTTCCGTCTGTGATTTCAAACTCAGCAATATTTCACTTGATTTGCACAACAGTGATTTTGAGGGGAATATCGTTACTGAATATGAGCACAAATTTTCATCACAGGGCTTCCCTATCTACCGCCTTGAGGCACGTTTAAAATAATACAACATTAACGAATGCAGGCACGTATATGCCTGCATTTATTCTTTTATCATTTCCGTCTGCATAAACATATTACTGGTGATAAAATGAAAAAGATTAAACTGAAAGAGAAAATCGTTCCTCAATCCTACAATTATTATTTTGGAAAGCCCAGACTTGAAATGACAGGAAGAGAATGTTTGGTTGACGGACTGCAGAGCATCGTCGAATACTCCAATGAAAAAATAACCTTAAGTTTAGGCACTCAGATTATTACCTTTTTCGGTGATGATTTGCGCATCAACTCCTTCACTCGCGAGGGTGCTATAGTTGAGGGGAATATTATATCAATGGAGTTTTCATCTTGATCGGACTTTTCAGATGGATGTTCGGCTTTGTAAAATTTTCCTTTACAGGAGGCTTTGCCGAAAATTTTCTGACGGAATGCTTTTCCGACGGAATGGAGTTAAGAGATATAAATAAGAATGCTGACGGCTTTACCGCTGTATGTAATCTGAGGATATACAAAAAGCTCCATCACTATGCATATCGTCACGGCGGAAAGGTTAAAATAGTAAAAAAAAGCGGACTGCCTTTTATTCTTCTGCCGCTGAAAAACCGAATAGGATTTTTTGTAGGTATGCTGGCATTTGTAATCATTATATCTTTTTTAAGCTGCTTTGTATGGAATGTTGAAATTACAGGCAATAATAGAATCAGTGACACAATGATTCTTTCTTATCTTGAAAACTACAATTTAAAACCCGGTACTATGTGGAGCAGTATATCAAGGGATGATATATGCTGGGATATGATGAGCGAATTTGAGGACATTTCCTGGGTGCATATAAACAAGCAGGGTTCAATTGCCAGAGTCGAAATTAATGAAACCACACCAGTGGACAAAGACGGTGATGATAACAAGCTCAAGGGCATAAATGTATTCAGAAAAGAAATTCAGGTTGTGGCCTACAGAGAACAAAAAAGTATGACTCTCAAAAGCAGAAAAAAATACAAAACACTTAAATTCTTTTCGGCGGATATTCCTCTTTATATATCAAAAGAAACAGGTGATGTTTCGCAAATCAGTGAAGATTACCTTACAATAAAAGGCACTGTACTGCCTATAGGTATTACGGAATGTGAGGAACAGTTTTTTGCTTCACAGCCGAAAACACTCACAGATGAAGAGTTGTTAAACCTTGCATATAAAAAAACAGGATTCCAGGAGGAAAAGGAATTTGACGGCTTTGAAATTATAAACAAAACAGAAAATCATAATATAGATGACGACAAGTGTGTTATGACCACATCATATATTATAAAAAGAAAATAATATTCATCTTGAAAGGCATAATCTCTTATGGTAAAATAACCTTAAAAAATGACAATAAAACCTGAGGAGGTATAAATATGCAGATGACTTTCCGCTGGTTCGGCAAGGAAAAAGATACGGTTTCCCTTGAGCAAATCAAGCAGATACCGGGCGTAACAGGCGTTGTGCCTGCGCTTCACTATCTCCCTGCCGGTGAGGCTTGGGAAATGGAGGACGTGCAGAAGATGTATGACGAAATCACAACTGCCGGTCTCACAATGGAATGCATTGAAAGTGTAAATGTTCACGAGGATATCAAGCTCGGCTTACCCACTCGTGAAAAACTTATTGAAAATTATAAGACTTCAATAAGAAATCTGGCTAAGGTTGGTGTAAAGGTTATTTGTTACAACTTTATGCCGGTATTTGACTGGACAAGAACAGACCTTTATATGCCGCTCCCTGACGGCTCAACCTGTCTATGCTACGACGGTAAGCAGGTCGAGGGCAAATCACCTGAGGATATGTTCAGAGAAATTGATGATAACTCAAACGGCTACGCTATGCCCGGCTGGGAAACTGAGCGTATGGGCGAAATCAAGGAACTGTTTGAAAAATACAAGGACATAACTGCTGATGATTTATGGAAAAACCTCAAATATTTCCTTGAAGCAATTATGCCTGTTTGTAAGGAATGCGACGTTAAAATGGCGATTCACCCTGATGATCCGCCATGGCCTATTTTCGGTCTTCCGAGAATCATCACAGGCAAGGAGGCTATTGAAAAACTTCTCAATATGGTACCGAGCAAATATAACGGCATTACCCTTTGCACAGGCTCATTAGGTGCAAGTCCTGACAATGATATGGTTGAAATCATCAAGGCTGCAGGCGACAGAATTTATTTTGCTCATCTTCGCAATGTTTCAATCAACAATCAGTGGTTTAACGAAACTGCACACGAAAGTACAGCTGGCTCACTTGATATGTATGAAATTGTCAAGGCTCTTCAGGAAGTAGGCTTCGACGGCTATATACGCCCTGACCACGGCAGAATGATATGGGGCGAGGTTGCCCGTCCGGGATACGGTCTCTTTGACAGAGCACTGGGTGTAAGCTATCTCAACGGACTCTGGGAAGCTGTAGAAAAAAGCAGAAAGGAAAATTAAAATGTTTAAACACGAAAATCTTAAGGGCAGAGTAGCTGTTGTAACAGGCGGCGGTGGAATACTCTGCGGTGCATTCGCAAAAACACTTGCCGAGCAGGGCTGCAAGGTTGCTGTTCTTGACCTGAATAAGGATGCTGCTCAGCAGTGTGCGGATGAAATAAATAATAACGGCGGACAGGCCATTGCCATTGGCTGCAACGCTCTTGATTTGGAATCAATGGAGCAGGCAAGAGCTGAGATTAATGAAAAGCTCGGCACCTGTGACATTCTTCTCAACGGTGCAGGCGGCAACAATCCAAAGGGTTCAACAACTAAGGATACCCTTGAAAAAATTGATCTGGTTCAGAAAGATGAAAATATCAAGACCTTCTTTGATCTTGACCCTGACGGAATCAGCTTTGTATTTAATCTTAATTTTTTAGGAACGCTTATTCCTACTCAGGTATTCGCAAAGGATATGGCTGAAAAGGAAAAGGGCACAATCATTATGGTAACATCAATGAATGCCTATCGTCCGCTTACCCGTATCCCTGCATACAGCGCAGCTAAGGCTGCCGTAAAAAATTTCACAGAGTGGATGGCTGTTCACTTTGCTCCGCTGGGAATCCGTGTAAATGCAATTGCACCGGGATTTTTCTCAACAAAGCAGAATGCAACCCTGCTCTGGAATGAGGACGGAACACCTACTGCACGTACAGGAAAAATCCTTGCCGCAACGCCTATGGAACGATTCGGAGAACCTGAGGAGCTTTCAGGCACACTTCTCTTCCTTTGCGATGAGGAATATTCAGGATTTATTACAGGTGTAAACATTCCTGTTGACGGCGGTTTCAACGCTTATTCAGGAGTATAACTGAATTTAACGGACGGCTTGGGACAGTGCTGAAACACTGCACTGTATCCCCTTTGCCGTCTGTAATTATATAGGGGTAATCATTATGGCAAAAAGTAAAACATTTAAGGTTGTGATTAGTATAATACTTGTCATTTTACTGATATTTATAGGTACAGGAGCTTACATCATTTTCGGTGTTGCGGGTATTGACGAAAAGCATGTTTATCCGCAAAGTGAAGCTGTAATGAATAATTCAGGCACAGGAAAGACTGTTCTTGACACCACAGCCACATATCAGACTATGAACGGCTTTGGTGCATCAGCCTGCTGGTGGAGTCAGGATATCGGAAGCTGGGAAAACAGCGAGGAAATCCTTTCCTATCTTTACGACAAGGATAAGGGCATCGGTCTCAATATTTACAGATACAATTTAGGTGCAGGCTCGAAAGGTGACGAACATATTCTGACTGAAAACAGAGGTACTGAATGCTTTTTAAATGCTGACGGAACATATGATTTTTCAAAGGATAAAGCGGCTCAGAACTGCCTCGCCACCGCAAAAAAGCTCAGTGGTGATGATTTAAGAGTTACTCTGTTCTGCAACAGTGCACCTGTAAGCCTTACCAAAAACGGTGCAGGCTACTGTGCACCTGAAAAGGATGAGGACGCGGCTTGGGTTACAAATCTTGATGAAGCAAATTACGCAAAGTTTGCAGACTTCTGTTATAATAGTGCTGATTATTTTTTAGGTGAAGGCTACAGGGTAACAGATGTTTCACCCATCAACGAGCCGCAATATAATTGGCGTGCCTGGTACAACGAGGACGGCTCCTATTCGGTAAACCAGGAGGGCTGCTACTATTCAAAGACAGAGGCAACAGCCTTGTACAATGCTATGATTGACAGATTTGAAGGCTCTGAGCTTGCAGGAAAGGGCTGTAACATTTCCATGTTTGAATCAGGCTCTGCTGAAGGCAAAGGCTCAACCTGTGCATCATACATAGACTGTATGCTTGGCAAAGGTCCTAAGTATATGTTCAAAAACAAGGATCTGAGGAATTACTTTGATACAATCAGCCTTCATTCCTACTGGTCCTCAACGGAAACCAAGCAGCAAACCGCCGAGTATCTTGCTGACAAATACTCTCAGTACAACGTGGTATGCACCGAATACTGCCAGATGACAAATGATGAAAATACAGGTGTATTCGATTTAATATCTAAAGAGGAAAACGGCACAAACGGTATGACAATCGACTACGGCGTAGCAATGGCAAAGGTTATTGTTGACGATCTCACTATCCTCAATGCTAAGGAATGGGATTGGTGGACTGCCTGCTCCTACGGAGTTTATCCTGATGGTCTGATTTACCTTAACCCTGACAATCACAAGGATATACAGACATCAAAGAGATTGTGGTGTCTCGGAAACTTTTCAAAATTCATTGATGAGGGGGCAACAAGAATTGCCTGCTCAAGCGGTATTGAATCCATTTTAAGCTGTGCATTTGTGAATCCGGATAACAGCACAATTATTGTTTATGTAAACGATACAGACAAGGACGAAAGCACAACACTTCAGTGCAGCAATGATTATGCAGTTTATACCACAAATGAGAAATACAATCTTGAGCAAACCGCATCAGGAAAAGCTGAAGAGGCAAATATCTCTGTTCCTGCAAAATCAGTGGTAACAGTCGTAATTCAATAACAGGCTTAACAGATAAAACACAAACACCGCATAAACTTGATGTTATGCGGTGTTTTAAATTTTTTATTGGTTTATTTAACCTGCTTTTTTCAGTAATAAGTTCACTATTCCGATAACGAATGCAATCGCATCAAACACAATGAAAATTCCGCTTAGACCTATTGCTGATTGAAGTGCGGATGTCATCAGTAATGCCAGAGCGACGCCTGTCGGAATACCTGTTAATAATACTGCACAGAGATTTGCTTTATCACAGGATGAAAGAATATTATGAATCATATCTATCACTGCAATCATACCGCAGCATACACTGATCATCATAAAAACAACATTTGCAATAATCGCAATTTTCTTTTTTATATTGTCTCCTTATTTACTCTGTTCAACAGCTTCAACCTCAAATGAGAAATTGAGCGGCTTGAAATATCCGAAATCAATCATATGCTCTTTGCTTGGAATAGGACCGCAGCTGCCCGAACCTGTTCCCCTTACAAAGCCGTCTATTGCAACAAAGGTGGTGTCGGCATCAGGTAAATCCTCAATGTGCTTTGCTTTTGAAAGCTGCTCAAGTGTAAAGTGATTTGCATTGAAATTGATATAGTTGTAAAGTGCGGTAAACTTTAAACCCATACCCTTATCATCTGTAAGCATACCATAACGAACATCACCTCTGTTGCCCGAATCCTGAGGCTTGATATACTTGTGAGCCATATCAGAAACAGTAGTTTCATACACACCGATTGGTGAATGCTCTTTGAAATCCGAATAGTTTTCAGCAGATCCTCTGCCGTAGTACTTCACCTTTTCGAATTCACTCTTCAGCTCTGCATGGACACCAAAGCGAGGAAGCTGGTCTGTGAGCGGACAAACCTTTTTTAGAGAGGTGCTGATTGTCATCTTCCCATTTTTATCAAATATATAATCAACAGTTGCCCTTGCAAGAATAAATACGCCTCTTGTTACAAAATCATACACGGTGCTGACATATTTAATATTACCCTTGCTCTTAACCTCACAGGAAACAAGCTTTGCATGTGAGCAATCAAGACCGATTATCTTCCAGAATATTACCATATACTGGTCATTATCCAGCCTGCCCCTGTAGATATGCGGAACAAAACCGTTTGCTTTATCAATCGGATTTGATTTAAGATATTGAACATTATTTTTTATATAGCTGATAAGGCCCTTGTCCTTATCAAACATTGCACTGCCGTTATCAAAGCTGACATTTATCATATTATCCTTAACGGATATATCAGCTGACTTTGTCTGATTGTCTGCCCTTTTCAGCTCCGTCTGTGAAACGATAACCTGCTCCACCGCAATCTCGTCACCGCTGTTTTTATCCGTATAGATAAAGTTTACAAAAACATCCTTATCTGTCTGACTGAAATGTCTTGAATGAATCTGAACCTTCTTCTTGCCCTGTGCAGGAATAACACTTGTAATCGTGCCAACCTCCTTGCTTTCTCCATCAACAAGAACATCAAAATCAATTTTAATATCCGCACTGTCCTTAAAGCTTTGTGTATTCCAGAGCTCAAAGAGATTACCGGTTAAAAGCTTTGCCCTTATCGGTCTGTAGCACACCTTCATTTCCAGTGCACCGCTCGACGGTTGGCGGTCAGGATAGAAAAGACCATCCACACAGAAATTGCCGTCGTGGATAGGCTCGTTGTGGTCACCGCCGTAGGTCCACTTGTACTTAGCATTTTCATCATAAACACTATGGTCTGCCCATTCCCAGATACATCCGCCCATAAACTGGTCAGAGGAATAGAACAACTGCATATATTCCTCAAGTCCGCCGGGACCATTACCCATAGCGTGTGCATATTCACACTGGAAGAACGGCTTTCCTTTATACTTGTCACCTGCAGTACCTTTCAGAATTTTTCTCATCAAATCAGGTGTACCGTACATTCTTGACACAACATCATATGCCCAACGCTTGCTGCGGATTGCACCCTCATAGTGAACAGGAATTTCCGGATTGGCATTCTTCAAATATTCATAACAAAAATCCTGACACTTGTAACCGCCTGACTCGTTGCCGAGACTCCACATCGTGATACTCGGATGATTCTTATCTCTGCCGTACATTCTCTTAACTCTGTCAAGATAATGTGTTGCCCAGCTTGTGTCATTGCTTAATCTGTTCGGATTATATGTGCTGTGCGGAATTGCGTAAAATCCGTGTGTTTCAATATCAGCCTCATCTACAACATAGAGACCATACATATCACACATAGTTAGAAATGCCGGGTCAGGAGGATAGTGGGAGGTTCTAACCGCATTGCAGTTATATTTCTTCATCAACTGAATATCAAACTCCATATCCTCCAGGCTCATAGCGTAGCCCTTTGTCATATGGGTATCGTGGTGATTTACACCCTTGAACTTGATTGCTTTGCCATTGAAACGAAATACCTCACCCTTAATTTCAACATCTTTAAAGCCGTAGTATGTGCGGATAGCCTCAACCTCTTTATCGTCCTTGTACAGAACGATTGAGAGCTCATAGAGCTTCGGTATTTCTGCAGTCCATTCATCCACTGCAAGATTGGAAAGACTTACACCCTTTTCAGGCAGAAGCTCAGCACGAATGACAGGTTCATTTTCTGCTGATTTCAGTTCAATTCTTGTATTCTTTTCAAAACAGCCCTCAACAGAAATATCAAGATTATATGTGCCGTCGCTGTTCTTTGATGAACGCAAGGTAAAATCATTAATATAGCTGCTTTCAAACGCAGTAATAAACACATCACGGAAAATACCGTTTTCCCTGAACATATCCTGACACTCAAGATACGAACCGTTGCTCCATTTATATACAACAGCAACAATTTCATTTGTTCCGTTATGCAGCAGCTTTGTTATATCAAACTCAGCAGTATTGTGTGAACCCTCGCTGTATCCTGCATATTCACTGTTTACATAAACAGCAAGTGCACCTGCAACGCCTAAAAAGGAAAGAGTGCGGCGCTTATCTGCATTTTTAATATCAACAGATTTTCTGTAAATACCGACAGCCACATCGGCAGGAATATGCGGCGGCTTTTTAGGGAAAGGATAGCGTGTATTGATATAGGCTATCTGATCATAGCCTGTTCTCTGCCATGTGCAGGGCACCGTTACCTTATCAAAACCTGCAATCTCAGTATCAAACACTTCAGGAACATAGCTTAATTTTTCATAATAGGCAAAGTCCCATTCTCCGCTGAGCATTGTTACACGGTCTGAGTTATAGCGTTCGTTTTTATAGTCTGTCTTTGCAAGCGTTTTCACTGATGAAAAAGGAATAAAATAACTCCTTGCATCAAGCTTATTCTCTTCATAAATGCTGAAATCCGTATGCAGATTTCTGTGTATTTTGTAGTTCATGTTTTACCCCCTGTTTTTTCTTATTTCAAATGAGAACAGTGCATTATCCTCATACCATAACGGAAAATTTGTCCCCCATACATTGTTATAAAGCACATAAGAAATTCCGTCTGTTTCAATATCTTCGATTTTATTATCATATTCAAGTATTTTACCCTTGCCTATTGATATAAGCGGAGAATGATAATTAATAAAATCAAAATTGCCGAAATCTTTTTTCATGATGCACTTTTCAACTGCATGAAGATTTCTTCCGCCCATTGAGGCAGTGCTTTTATAATCAATCGGACTGCCGACCTTTACCAGCTTAAAATCACCGGCATTCGGATACAGATGCAGGAAAAGGGCTTCTGTCAATCGGTTTGCATCCTTACCGCACCATAAGACATCAAATTTGAGTCCGTTACTATTTAATGTGTAAGCAATCTGAACATCTCGTGGTGCACCCGCATTTTCACAAATTTCACTGTTGCATTTCAGATTTACAAAAACTTTTATCTGTGTATTTTCTTCGCTGACATAGGCACTTTTCATTTTGTAATAAAAGCTACCCTCAGGGTATTTGCCATCAGCATATTTTAAAAGCGGTCTGCCGAAATCCGGATATCCCCACAAAGCATTTTCATCCATGTTGCGCGCATAGTACTTAAACCAATAATCATAATCACGGCTTGTGTATACACGATATTCAAGCAAAGCACGATTGTTTTTCTTGATGATTTCGTTGCCCTTATAGTTAAAATTGCCTATTCCTCCGAATTCATTCAGTTCAAATTCAAAATCGAAAAACTTTAATGGCGCAGTGTATGGCTGATATTCCGATACGTCGGCAAGACTTGCAGGCATCAATCTTTTTAGTGCAGACCTTGCCTGCTGCTTATGTTTTTCTGACAGAGTATCAACCGCTTTTTCAATATATGTTCGCTGCTCTGCCCAGCTTTTTTCAATAATACTGTATGAGCTTTTAAATCTGATTTTATTAATAATATTAAGTATATTATAAGGATAATCCCAAAATGGATGCTTAATAATAATTTTATCCCTTTTTCTTGCCCTTTGGAAATCGGATTTAAGGTAATTTTCATAATCGGCAAAATAAGTCTTTGTATCCATACCGCAGGTATGCTCTGCAATGCACAAAAGCGCATCGGAAAATGCATTATATTCCCTGCTGCCTTTTTCCATACTGCCTTCACTGAGCCACGCACGCTTTAAACGCATAAGCTCACGAAGGGATGCAGCTTTATATGGATCTGTTGCCGCGCCGTGAATCCACGTATCACCGATTTCGCCTTCAAAAACAGGGAGTTCATTTTTGTGCTGCCAAATAGCATCGGCAAAATCATCCATAGTGCCTGCCGTTATTTCATAATCAGGAAATTGTGCCTGAATTTTATGAAACTTATCCACAACCTTTTGCGGTGACGGTGCACCGTGATTATCAAGCGTATGGTCGAAATAAAGCACTTCATCCATAAAATCACTTTTGAATGCTCCGCCATAGTCACCTGAATATATGACAATGACCTCAGAATCACCATCTTTCCACAAAAAGCATTCAGGAACCTCAGGCACAGCAGAAACGCCGTTAACGCCTATATGCAAAAGCTTGATTCCATGATTAGCAAGCAGCCTGACAATTCCCTTCGTATGACCGGGAACATCAGTCATTTTAGCAGCAACTGTTTTTCTGCCCCTGATTTTATCGAGCTCATCAACTATGGACAGTCCGTAATCAAAAGTGTCATAATCAAGCAATTCCGAATGTGTTGTAAAAGGCATTGCATGGGGGGCAATATTTCCGTTTTTCATTGCATTGATAAGCTTTTCTTTTTGCACACTGTCTGTATAATTCAGCATTTCCTTTAAAAGCCACGAACCTGTTGTCCACACAAAATATTTTTTATCCGATGTATTCACACGCTCAGCAAGACTGATTGCATCAGGTATAAAGGATTCAAGATATTTCTGCCTTATATTCTCAGCATAATCCGTAAAGCCTAAATCAAGATGCGTTTTTGATACTACAAAAACCTTTTTCATATGGCTCTCCTTTCATTCAGGAATAAAGCTCTCCTGTCATTACATTGAATTTCAGTTTGTAAGCCATTCCATTTTCAGTATATTCTGCTTCTATAATATTCTTTTGAACAAACTCAGCACGTCGAATTTTAATATTCTTTTGTGCAAATGTCTCATGTAATACTTCAAACTGATCACTGTTATATTCATCAATATTGTCTGAAATAAACAACAAACTGCCGAATACAGAATTGATTCTTGCAAGCAGTTTTCTCTGCTCAAAATCCGTTTTAACATTCTTATCACGAAGCAGGAATACATCAGGATCATTCATCCATACTCTGCCATCAAGATGACGTCTGAATATGGTATTGCAGACTGCATGCACAGTAGAAACCTCTTCTCGGATTGCGTGCTTTCTCGGTTTCCAGCCAAGTGAAATGTCTGAGCCTATCCGGCAGTAATCCACTTTTCCAAATGCAGGCATTAACGGAACACCACAGCCTAAAATCAGCTTATCGCCACAGCATTCACGGAGCAAATCCATGGCATCGCACATAATTTCACCACGTGATTTATTGTGCATAGGAAGAACGCAGGCACCATAGAGGAAATCCAGCTTTACCAAATCATATCCCCAATCATTCAGCACAACATCAAACACGTGTTTCAGATATGCACGAACATCAGGATTATAAATATCAAGCGAGTAAAATCCACCCCAGTTGTGACCTGTTTTATAGGGCTTACCATTTTTATCCTTAATAAACCAATCCTTATGTGCCTGATAAAGCTTTGATGATTTCGTTCCTGCAAAGGGCGCAAGCCATATGCCTGCAAGCATATCGCTTTTATGAATACTGTCTGCGATGCTTTTCATACCATTGGGGAATTTCTTTTTGTCAGTATCAAGCCAGTCGCCGATTGCATTCTGATAGCCGTCATCAATCTGAAAGCAGTCAATCTTTGTATCGAGCTTTGAAATGCTGTTTAAGTCACGCAAAACAACCTTTTCATTTATATTGCCATAGTAGTTATACCAAGTAGTATAACCTGTTCTTCGCTTGTTTTCAAGACATCTGATATTCATTTGTTCAAAATATAAATCAAATGCCTTATCATATTCATTACTTATAAATATAAATGACAACAGTGGGCTTTCATCATTAAAGGTTACCCCCTCTAAATCCTTGCTGATAAATACACAATCTTTTTTCGTATCAAAGGTGATGATTGTATATCCGCATTTTTCATCCAAAGAGCCGAAAATATCAACCTTGTTTCCGTTTCTTACATAAGAATATGACCAGCCGTAAAAAATTCCGCTTTGTCTTGGGAATCTATGAAAAAGATTATCACCTGATTTGCTGAAGCCAACATGCTTAAGCGGTGATTTTGTTACTAAAAATTCAGTCAGCTTTGAAAGCTCCTGCATCTGTCCGTCAATTGTATATTCAAAGCTGTCTGTCCAGCTCTGATAGCCATTCACAAAAATCCTGTCATCAGCCTTAAAATGATAGGGATATTTAACAGTGAATTCTGTTATTGTAATATCTGTTCTCGGTTTGATTGTTACATTCAGTTTATTGTCAGCATTATCAACCTTCAGTGAAAAATGCTCAGTGCAAACAGAGTTTGCCGTAAACTGTTTCCCATCTGCCTCATATTTAAGTTTAAATGATAGATTCATAAGTTTCCTCTCATTCACCAATTGTTACACAGCTTTTGCTTTCCTCGCCCCAGCTGTCAACTGCATAAATTTTGTAGTTATGAGTCTTACCGTCATCCTCAAGCTCAAGCTCCACTGTATTTTTCATATTATCAATTCCACTATAAAAATCGCTGAAGAAATATTTTGTCTCACGATCATCAATCACAACCTTATAGGAATGAACAAAATCATCATCAGTACCTGCTGCAAAGGATAAAATAACTTCATCTTCATTTGACGTTACAGTTCCTTCTGTGTTACTGATATCAGGTGCCTGATTCTCTGCCTTTCTCGAATCAAAAGCATATTTGCCGTCGTTTTCATATGGAAGAGAAAAGCTCCAGAGCATATCCGTTTTTTCTTCATATCCCATATTGCCGTCTGCAAAATTCACCCTATGGATATCAATAGATTTGTCAGAAAACTCCATAATATATCCCATAGGGGTAGCATCGGCATTTGGAGGGACTGTTCCGTTTTCTTTCCCCTGTTCAAGCTCTGTATAGGAAAGGGACTGCGTATTGATAACCGTATATTCTCCCTGCCATATTGAACGTTCGTCAAGAAGTGAATAGTGCACGTGACCGCTGAAATTGATTACATTCGGATATTTTGATAAAACATCGTTAAGCGTTTTGTCTCCCCAATCCTCACTGCCGTAGCTTGTATTCTTCGGCTGATTATGCGTCATAACGATAATCGGCTTTCCCTCTGAATCGGCACTTGCTTTTTTTAGCTCTTTATCAAGCCATCTGGCAGTTATACCATATGCACTTGTCATACTGCCATAATTCGGTGATGCACCAATAAAATGATAACCGTCTACAACATAATGTGTCCATGGTGACTGCCCTGTAATATCCTCGAAGGCTTTAATATGATTAATAGCCGCAAAAGCATTTTTGTTCCAGTAATCGTGATTACCCATTATTGTCTGAATAATCGGCTTATCGCCACCGAACACCTCATCAATGGCATCAACATAAGTCTGAAATGCAAAACGTGTACCAAGATCGCCTATATCACCCGGAAACAGAATCATATCCACACCATTATTTTTAATCACAGTTAATGCCTTTTTCAGATTCTGCAGATATGTATCATCATTTTTTAGATCCTCTTCTGTAGGAGGCAGCTGTGTATCCGAAATAACGGCAACCTTGAATGTAGAATTTCCTGTTTCAAAGGTTTCAATTTCTGTTTCGCCAATTAAGTTTTTATACTCATAGCCAACAAAACCGGCAGCTGCAACTCCAATTACTAATAAAATACAAAGAATAATCATCATAGCTTTTTTCATAATTATAACATTATACCCCTTTCTGACTTTCTGCCAGCGTATTTATCTTTTTAATCGCTCTCATTTCTTTTTTCTCACGGAAAAGTTTTCAATTGCCCTCCTCCGCTTTCTTGAAAAAACCATATTTGTTTATTAATGATATCAAACCTAATATTATGCTGTTATCATAATCATCTGACACCTCAAATCTGGGCACGGCATAATAGGGCAAACCAGCGACTGCTCTATCAAATATTTCCTTAAATTGATTTTGCCTGTCGGATTTGTAAAACACAATCACCTCAGGATTTAAAAACACAATCGCATTGCGCACAATCTTTGCAGGATAGGAAATACTCATGATGTTTTTTCGCAAATCATTTATAAAACCAACCTCACCTGCAAAGCCTGCATATCCTTCAAGTAAATGTCCATTAGCCATTTCACCAACGCCAATACCATTATGACCAAACTGCATAGTCACAATGTTTTTTGCATTCTGCCTGGTTTCTGTGCTTTCGCCGATAACTGTCAACTTCATATCATTCTGAATCATCGTATTTAATTTATATCTGCTTTCAAGAGCAGCTTTTAAGTCAAATCCATTCAGATTCGGATTATAATACCAATCCAGAATAACTCCGTCCTTTACCACACACGGCACAGATAAACAAATCGTTCCTAAATCATATTTTTTTACGATTTCATCTATATTTCTACAAACGACTTCAAAAAAATCATTCATATTAAAACGGACGGAATAACTCTCAATACACTCAAATTTAAAATTGTGAATTTTAAAAATCAAATGATTATTATCTATTATAAGAAATAATAAATATTGATATTTTTCATTTATAAGATACTGCTTTGCTTTTCGTCCGCCGGTGGAATCTGCAATATCCCCCTCAACAATCATTCCGTAATCCATTGCCTGAAAAACACATTTCTTTACTGTGGTAAGACCACCGTCCGTATTCTCTGTAATTTCTGCTAAGCTGCAGGCACCTTTAACACGAAGTACCTGTAAAATATCGGACAGATTTTTATTTCTTATGTTTTTTAACGTATCTTTTTCGACCAAAGTCATACCTCCACAAACTTATGACACAGGGTGTCATAAGCAATTATACCTTTCAATAATAAGATTGTCAATACAAACGCATACCTTTGTACCTGAAAGCCTATTCCATAATTTGTACTGAATGAAATAGAGCAGGATTTTGAACGACTCTAACCGCAGCATCGCTTCCTATAGCTTATCAATGATTTAACTGTATCATATTTCACTCCACTCTATTGAACGTAAAAAAGACTGTATCATATAAAAGCTGAGGCGCGATAACGAAGTGTTGCTTAAAATCATTATCTTTTCAGCTATAATTGCGTTAAAAAATACCATAAGGCGTCAGCCTTATGGTATTTTTATGCCTTATTCTAACTAAAAATCTAACAATTTTAAGTGCTTCGCAGTTTTGTAGCTTAGGAAATTCGTCTGTAAATATTGCTTAAAAACGCAGCAAGACTTGCGTCTTGCGAGGCTTTTTGGCTGTATTTCAGGCAATTTCTGCGAAAAACCAATACTTCGTTAACGTACCTCAGCTAAAATCAGATACAGCCTTTTATCATTACTTATTCCGTCTTAAATTTTTAAAAAAATCAGTCAGCATAGAGGAACAGGTGTCCTCCATTATACCTGATATGATCTCAGGCTTATGATTATAGGCAATTGCATTAAAATCAGCAACCGAGCCGAAAGAACCTGCCTTTTTGTCGTAAGCTCCAAAGAAAACTCTTTTTATCCTTGCATTGATAATCGCACCGGCACACATCGGACAGGGTTCAAGGGTGACGTACAAATCACACTGCCACAATCTCCAACCACCAAGCTTTTTACAGGCATTGTCAATTGCCTCAAGCTCAGCATGATAGAGAGCATTTTTTCCAAGCTCACGGCGGTTTCTTCCCTCGCCTACAATTTGATTGTCCTTAACAACAACCGCACCCACAGGCACCTCACCCTCAAGGGCACTAATTTCAGCAAGCGCAATTGCCCGCTCCATAAAAATAGGATTCATGTCAGATTTTACTAACCGTCAATGCTGTAAGAACAATTAATATTGCAAACGGAATAATCATAAAAGGAAACAGAAATGCAGTAAACTTCTGTCCGTTGGTCAAAACACTGATATCACTTTTGTCCTTTTTTATGAGCTCTTTCTTTATCAGAAGATATATACCTGCTATAATACCTGCTATTGTCCAGAAAATATAGATTGCCGAAACCGCATAGGTTGAAACCTTTTCACCGGCAAAATATTTAACCGACAGCTGAACAACCGACATACCATTATTCAGTGCATGAATGAAAACTGCAGGAACAATACTGTCCGTTCTCACAGTAATAAATCCGAGTACAAGACCGATTGCAAATGCAAAAATAAACTGAACTACATTACCGTGAAGAAGTCCGAAAACAATGCTTACTGCTACAACGCCAAAGCCTTTTCCGTATTTTTTCAACAGCTGAAGCGAACAGCATCTCATTGCAAATTCCTCACATATTGCAGGAATAATTGCAAGACCGATCATACACATAATACAAGCCCATACTGAATTAGGCTCGTTCACCTCGCCGGACTTTAGCTCAAGATGAAACAACTCCTGAAAAATTGCCACAATAAGTGATACTGCAATCTGTGCAGCACAGCAGCAGACCATACCGAAGCATATCCAGGTAAAGGCTTTTGATGCCTTAAGCCGCTTATTCGGTATAACCGGAGCAGTATATCTTTTTTTATTCACCAATGCCATTACACCAAAGGGCACTGCAACTGATGCAAAGGATACACCTATAATCGTAAAGCTGTACTGAAAAACAGAATTATTCATATAAAGATCATATAAACCGAATGTGGTAAGCAAGCCCGAAACAAGAGTTTGAATAACCAGATATGCAACAATTGCACAGCCCATAGAAAGGCTTATCATTCTGATTTCGTGCTTTTCCTTTTTTATTCTCTGCTGTTTATATAACTCCCTCTGCATTGCCTCATTTACATCACTGCTGTTTCCGAATGGGTTATAATAGTACTGAGACATTTAATCAATCCTTTTCTTCCTGCAAAAATAATTCTGAAAAATAAGGCAGTTCCTTAATCCAGTCGCAATATGTATGCCACTCTGCCAGCTTATGATTACGCCTTGCATAATAGATACTGCAAAGATTTTCATAGTTAAGCGTACAGGTACGCATCTGATTATAAGAGCTTGGCAGAAGCTGAATAATGGTGTACCAAAGCGCCTTATCTTTTGTTTCGATATATCTGAGTCTCAGATCCTCAAGAGTTTCAATCAGCTTTTCCATTGCTGCTATTCCCTCTTCATTCATATGGTCAACTGAGAAATCAGAAAGCTCAAATGGTTTTGATGTGATTTTATGCATTGTGGATGTAGAGTTAGCAACTGTACCTACCTTATAGGTATCATATTCCTTCCACCAATACATCGGTGCAGTAACATCTACACTTACAAATATCATTCTGACAAATTTTCTGTGGTCAGTGCCTGCAAAGCAGAGACGCTTTGCAAGACTCAGATCATTTTCACCGAAAACAAAATTACCCTCTTCATCAAATGAGGAATCATATCTGCCCCACGAGTTCATAGGATTTCTTGCACCGCGCATAGCATTGTCAAAATTCATTACGCTTGTGCGTTCTATTTTAATCATAATTTAGTCTAACTCCTTTGCAATTTCCTTAAGATATGCCTTAAGCTCATCTCTTGTTTCAGGATGCTTTAAACCGACCTCAATATTTGCTTGAAGAATACCGAACTTGTTGCCCATATCATAGCGTGTACCCTCATAATCAACGGCAACAACGCCCTTTGTCCGGGAAAGTTTTTTCATTGCATCTGTAAGTTGAAGCTCATTTCCTGCACCGAGAGGTGTTTTTTCAAGAATATCAAAAATCTCAGGCGGCATTACCACTCTGCCGAGAATGGAATAATTTGACATAATCTCTTCAGGCAACGGCTTTTCAATCATATCCGTACAATTATAGCAGTTATCCTCAATGGGTTCAACAGCCAGTGAGCAATACTTCGTAATTGCCGTATCCGAAACCTCTTTAACACCTACTGCACCCTTGCCGTATTTTTCATATGCATCACAAAGCTGTTTTGTTACAGGCGTCTCAGAAAGAATAACATCATCGCCGTAAAGAACAGCAAACGGTTCATCACCAACAAAGCTCTTTGCACAAAGCACTGCATGGCCGAGACCCTTTGTCTCCTTCTGACGGATAAAATAGATATTACCGAAATTTGAGCACTGCATTACATCGTCATAGATTTTCTTTTTGCTTTCATTGCCCGCAAGCTTTGCTTCAAGCTCAAATGCATGGTCAAAATGGTCCTCAATAGCACCCTTGCCTCTGTTTGTAATAATAAGTACGTCTTCAATACCTGATGCAAAAGCCTCCTCAACAATATATTGAATTGCCGGCTTGTCAACTATGTTGAGCATCTCCTTAGGTACCGCCTTTGATACAGGAAGAACTCTTGTTCCCATTCCTGCCGCAGGAATAATCGCCTTTTTTACCTTCATAAAATTTCCCCTTATAAAATTCTGCTAATTATATTTGTAATTATATTCAGGGCAAAATAAGCCATAACCGGTGACATAAAGCTTGTTCCGCCAAGCTTTCCCAAATAAAGTGCTTTCATATCCGACTGTGAAAGAGAAGTACCATCAAACATCGGAGACATCATATTAAATGAAGCGCCCTGCTCAAGATTTTCCTCAACCTTATCAAGGACATTGATAACCTTTGTCCTGTAAAACGCGTCGGAAAACAGTGCCGTTATAATATGAATAATTAAAGTAGTACCGCTGATTGCGAGAAGTGCCGGCATTATAAGCGCCTGCTTTTCTGAAATCTGTTGTAAAAACTGCTGTGCAAGCTCCGGAGTGGGGTTAGCATAAAATACGCTGAATTTATCATAGAAAAATGTATAATACTGCATTATATTTTCATAGAAAATTCCGTTAATAACAAGATTTGCAATAAGATTCAGTGCCATAAATATTATGCCCTGCTTATACATTTTTCTGAAAAACAGATAGTACGGTCCGAATATAAAGCCTGCCCAGTTCCAGGAAAGCTTTTTGTTCTTAATAAATTTAGGTATAAATTTTGCAGTGTTCGTTCTGACAACCGCAGCAACATCCTGAATGCTTTTGTTTTCAACTGTACGTTCATCATCTTCATATCTGCTATGCGGTACATTGTTAAATCCAAAGTTGGTAACAGGACTGTACTCTCGGTACTGTGCATTCGTCTGCCGTTCTCCGCAGCTGCTGCAAAATGGTGCTGACGGATCTATCTCCTTGCCGCAGTTTGAGCAAAATGTTTTCTTTTCCGAATCATGCTCGCAGAAATTACTCTGCTGTGAAGTATTACTGTCTTCATTATCATAATCAGCAGGTCTGTCACTTGTATCTGAAGAGCCTTTATATTCAAAATCGGTATTATGTTTATCAGCATTAAAACAATGTCCCAGTGAATTATAACAGTCCCTGTGGTGCGGCGTTCCGCAATGAGGACAGATTACGATATCATCATTTTCAGTAAAATGTTCACCGCAGACCGGACATTTTTCATTAGAATCAATAAACATCATTCTTTCCTTTCTTTTGCAATTACTATATTATACATCACTTAACTGTAATAAATCAATCCTAATTATAATAAAAATGTTGTTATATGCCATTAATTCATTGTAAATTATTTTTTAACTTGAAATATATGGGTGATTTGTATATAATATTATGAATATAATTATTACTAAACTATTTCTTTGGAGAAACAATATGATTGAGTACGAGGAACTTAGACTCAGATTGCTGGAATCTGAAAAAACAGTTGAAAATTTAAAAGAAGCACTCGCAATTGACCATCTCAAGGAGGAAATTTCTCAGCTTGAGGAGCAGAGCAGTGCTCCTGACTTTTGGGATAATATGGAAGTAAGTCAGAAAACGATGCAGAAAATCGGCTCACTCAAGGCAAAGGTTGCATCATACGAAAGCGTTAAAAATGATTATGAAGATGCACTTGTTATGATTGAACTGGCTGATGAGGAAGAGGATATTGACCTTCTTGATGACTGTGTAAAATCTGTTGAGGATATTGAAAAACGTCTTGAGGCACTCACGCTTTCTACCCTTTTAAGCGGTGAGTATGATAACAATAACGCACTCCTGACCTTCCACGCAGGTGCAGGCGGAACAGAGGCTCAGGACTGGGCTGAAATGCTGTTCAGAATGTATAACCGCTGGGGTGAAAGACACGGCTACAAGGTTTCAACCCTTGATTACCTTGACGGTGATGTTGCCGGTGTAAAGAGTGCAACCATTCTCGTCGAGGGTGAAAATGCATATGGATATCTGAAAGGTGAAATGGGTATTCACAGATTGGTACGTGTTTCTCCCTTTGATTCGTCAGGCAGACGTCACACATCCTTTGCATCCCTTGAGGTTATGCCTGAAATTGATGATGATGTTGATGTTGAAATCCGTGACGAGGACATTAAAATGGACGTTTACCGTGCATCCGGTGCAGGCGGCCAGAAGGTAAATAAAACCTCCTCCGCCGTACGTCTTACGCATATACCGACAGGTATTGTCGTTTCCTGTCAGATTGAAAGAAGCCAGCATCAGAATCGAGAGGTTGCTATGCGAATGCTCAAATCAAAGCTGGTTGAAATCAAAGAAAGAGAAAACCTTGAAAAAATTGACGACATCAAAGGCGACCAGAAGGAGATTGCATGGGGCAGCCAGATACGTTCATACGTATTTATGCCATACACGATGGCAAAGGATCACAGAACAGGCTTTGAAATGGGTAATATCAACGCTGTTATGGATGGTGAAATCGACGGATTTATAAATGCTTATTTAAAAATGAAATCTGTTGAGGGAGCTGAAAATCAATAATGTCTGACATTCTGGATATTACAACAATAACAGGATTTTCAATAAGACTTCTGATTGCTGTTGTTCTCGGCTTTTTTGTAGGACTTGAAAGGCAATGGACAAAGCACCAGGCAGGAATACTCACTAATGTTATTGTGTGTGTCGGTGCATATGCGTATTCAGCATTTTCATATATCGCTGCTGACAGCAATGTGGACGTTACACGTATTGCGGCTCAGGTTGTATGCGGTATCGGCTTTTTAGGTGCAGGACTCATTCTCCGTGACGGAACGAACATAAGAGGACTTTCAACAGCTGCTACCATATGGACTACCGCTGCAATAGGTATTCTCTGCACGCTTCCCAATATTTTGTATTCAATCATTGTTGCAGGTACAATTGTATTTTTACATTTAATTCTTCACCCTATTTCAACATTTATTGATAACAAAAAGAATTATGACAAAGAAAAAGAACGTCGGGTTGAGTGCCTTTATAAAATATCCATTAAATGTACTGAGGAGAGTGAAACGGACATCCGCTCTCATCTGATAAAGACCATACGAAACGAAAACAATATACTGCTCCATAATCTTGAAAGCAATTCCACAGACGACGGCAATGTAAAGATAAGAGCATATGTGACAACGGTTAAGAAAAATGATGAAATTGTTGAAAGCCTTTTAATTCATATCGGAAAGGATAATGGTATCATTTCTGCAGGTTGGAAAATAGACAATTAATTACCACAAATATTGAATTCCCCTTTGATAACAATAAATCAAGGGGGAATTTTATTATGAACATCAAAAAAATAGTTATACCGCTGTTATGTGTTGCCGTGCTTACAGGATGCAGTGCAAAAGCAGGCAATGACGAAAGCACCACAGACAACACAACCGACAGTACGCAGAGCACCACAAACGTTGCACAGACAACCGTTGACATTACAGGTGTAAACACAAAAAATTACAGTAATGAAAAAGTTGTATGGGGACCCGGAAGAGCGGAAAATCACGCACGTCCTGCCGACCCTGTATCGCTTCAGAAATTGTATGAAAGCTCCGGTGCGCACTTCATTATGAGTGATGAAAAATTCATCTGTCTGACATTTGACGAGGGCTATGAAAACGGTTATACTCCGGCTATTCTGGACACACTTAAAGAAAAGCAGGTTAAGGCAATTTTCTTTGTAACCTATGATTTTGTCAAAGACAATCCAAAGCTGATTGAACGTATGATTGACGAGGGTCACATCATAGGAAATCATACCTACCGCCACTATACACTTGACGAGGTTTCAGATGAGGAAGCTACTGAGGAAATTGTTTTTCTTGACAATTATATGAAAGAAAATTTCAAATACAGAATGACTCTGTTCCGTTTTCCTAAGGGCGAATTCAGTGAAAAAACGCTGGCACTTGCAGACAGTCTTGGATACCAGAGCATATTCTGGTCCTTTGCCTATGCTGACTGGGATACACAGAATCCCGGAAATAAGGACGAAGCATATAAAACAATTATTGACAACACGCATAATGGTGAAATTATGCTCCTTCACGCAGTCAGTGCAACGAATGCAGAAATACTCGGCGACGTGATTGATGAGGTCAGAAATCAGGGCTACGAATTTACAGTAGAGATTTAGAGAACAACAAATCACCCTAAACCACGCACGGAAATATATATAAATAACGCTATTCTGTAGGGGCGGATTCAATATCCGCCCGCATATTTTTTATATCGTGGGATGATATGAAATCGTCCCCTTACAAAATATCAATCACATGATTAATAACATCTACAATAATTTTACAATTTTGTAAATTTTCAAATTTTATATTGTTATAAACACCACTCTATTATATAATATATACACTGATAAAATTATAATGGAATTTTATATAGATTTGTAGAATAATCATTTTTGAAAGCGAGAGAAATATATGTTATTTTCAAGGGATATCGGCATTGATCTCGGCACATCGAATACAATTATCTGCGACAAAAAGGGCAGAATTGTTATCCGTGAGCCAAGCGTTGTTGCCGTTGATGTAAAATCCAAAAGAGTGCTTGCAACCGGCGATGAAGCAAAGGCTATGATTGGCAGGACTCCGGGCTCTATTATCGCTGTACGTCCCCTTCAGGACGGTGTTATTGCAGACTTTGATATGACCTCAGATATGCTCAGGAGCTTTATTTACCGCTCCAGCAAAAGAAGTCTTTTCACAAGAACACGAGTTGTTATCAGCATACCAAGTAATGTAACTGAGGTTGAAAGACGTGCGGTTGAGGACGCTGTCCGCTCTGCAGGTGCACAGGACGTTGAGCTCATTGAAGAGCCAATGGCTGCTGCTTTAGGTGTTGGTCTGCCTGTATTTGACGCCACAGGCTCAATGGTAGTTGATATCGGCGGCGGCACCTGTGATGTTGCCGTTATCAGTCTGGGTGGTATTGCAGCCTGCAGAAGCATAAAGGTAGGCGGTGATGCCCTTGATGAGGCGATTATTAATTATCTTAAGAGAGAGCACGAGCTCCTCGTCGGCACAAACACAGCTGAAGATATCAAGCTTAAAATCGGCTCTGCTGCACCCTACGACGGTGAGGGTGCTATGGAGGTACGAGGAAGAAACATTATCAACGGTCTTCCAAAGAGTGCAGAAATTACATCCGAAGAAATAAGAGATGTTTTATCTGCCCCTGTTTCTCAGATTATTTCCGCAATTAAGGAAACACTTGAGGTGACTCTCCCTGAGCTTGCAGCGGATATCATAGATAAGGGTATTTACCTCACAGGCGGCTCAAGCCAGCTCAGAGGACTTGCAGATCTCATTTCAGAGGAAACAAAAATTGCAGTACATATTCCGGAAAATCCTACGGACTGCGTTGCAATCGGAACATCAATTAAACTCAGAAGGGCAGTATAAAAGATGAAAAAGCTTTTTAAAAGCAGTCGGTTTAAATTAATAGCAGTCATCCTTGCCTTACTGCTTGTCGGTATGTTCATATGCGCAGCCAATGGTCACGGTGAAACAGCACAGTCCAGCATTATAGGAACACTTTTCACCCCTGCCCATTGGGTAGCTGCAAAGCTTTCCGACGGCATTGACAAAATATCTGACAATGCAAAGGGCAATGCACAATACGAGCAGAAAATTGACGAGCTGCAGAAGGAGCTGGGTGAGCTTCAGGATCAGCTTGCCGATTATGATAATCTTAAGTCACAGAATGAACTTTATAAGGATGCACTTGAGCTTAAAGAGGATAATCCTGATTTCAAATACACACAGGCATCCGTTATCGGACGTGACAGTGCAAATCCTTACTGCTCCTTTACAATCAGCAAGGGAAGCGTAAATGGTATAAAGGACGGCGATGCCGTGCTTTACGGAAAATACCTTGTGGGTGTTATAAAAAAAGCTTATCCAACCTACAGTGTTGTAAGCTCGATTATAGACCCTGACTTCAGCGTTTCCGCATATGATGTCAATACAAAGGAGCTCAGCTATGTAACAGGTGATGCGCAGATTGCTAAGGACGGATACTGTAAATTTGAAAATCTTGACGCAACAACAAAAATTTCATACGGCTCAATTATTGCCACAGCAGGTATCAGCTCCACGATGCCGAAAGGCATCATCATCGGAACGGTAAGGGATATCAATGATGAGACTACAAATATATCCACCTATGCCGTTGTTGAACCGGGAACGAGTATTGAAAATCTGGACAACTGTCTGGTACTGACAGGCTTTACTGCAGAAAGTGAGGCTGACTGATGGAGCTGACGAGAAAGCAGAAAGCCACCAAATATTTTTTCTATTGTCTGATGATTATAGCTGCTGACCTGCTGCAGAACACACCGGGACTGTTCCCTCAGATTTTCGGTGCAAGATGCTTGCTGCTTATTCCGATTGCAATTATTCTGACAATCGGTGAAGATGCATTTGTTGGAACACTGTTCGGTCTGTTCGCAGGCCTGCTATGGGATTTAACAGGTGCTGTTCATCTTGGATTCAACTGCATATTCATTGCAGTGATATGCTTTTTATCCTGTGCGTTTGTAAACTTTATTGCACGAGATACTCTTATAACAAATATATTTTCGTCAGCTATCGCAATTGCTTTATACTGCTTGCTGTACTGGCTGTTATTCATAATCATAAAAGGTGTTGACGGCGGAGAAATGACTCTTTTTTCATTCTATATTCCGTGTGCCGTTTATACCATTGCGGTTACGCCGCTTCTTTGGCTGATTATCAGACCGTTAAAAATGAAACTGAACCACGAAACAAAACACGATTTCTAACGAATAAAACAAGGAGGCCTGCAAAGTGAAATTAAGATATAAAAGCAGCAGAAGTACAATTTCTCTTGTACTGATTATTGCAATCGTATTGGGCTTTGCAATTGACCTCTACAAAATTCAGATTCGTGATAACGAATATTACACAAAGCAGAACAACACGGTTGACACATACATCGTTCCTATCGAAGCGGCACGCGGTGAGATTGTTGACAGAAACGGCAACTCCCTTGTTACAAACCGTCAGGGAAATTCCATTATTTTGAATGCCGTTTATTTTCCGTCTGCTAAGAACAACAAGCAGCGTAATGAAATCATATACAATCTGATAAAGCTGTTTGAATCAAACGACGAGGAATTTGCGCAAAACCTTCCCCTTGAATACGATAAATCAGGTAATATCAAATTTAAAAAAGACGGCCAAAACATTGAACAGGATATTGAAACCATGAAGAGTGCTGATATGCTGAATCTTCAGCATTATGCCACTGCACAAAACTGTTACGATGCAGTTATGGAAAAATATGAAATTGAGGGCTACGATAAGATAACGGCACTTAAAATCGGCAACATCAGATACGAGCTTACAAGGCTTCTTTTTTCATATGAAAATCCGGTTACCATTGCCGATGATGTCAGCGATGAAACGGTTGCAAAAATAAAAGAGGACAAGAACACCTATCTTGGTGCTGATGTTCAGGTTGTAGCCTACAGAGAATATGTTGACGGATCTATTGCCCCCCACATACTCGGCACTGTCAGAAAAATCAATGCTGAGGAATATGAAGAAAAAAAAGATGACGGATATAACATCACCGACCAGATTGGTGAATCCGGAATCGAGCAGGCAATGGAAAGCCAGCTCAAGGGTACACCCGGTGAGCTTACAATCACGGTTGACAAGGACGGTAACATTACCGAAGAGGTTACAAAAAAGCCGATTCAGGGAAACACAGTTGTACTCACCATTGACCGTGACCTGCAGGTCATTGCACAAAACAAGCTGAAAGAGGTTTGCGACAAGGTTGACTCCTTATCCTCTGCAGGTGCAGTCGTTGTTGAGGACTGCAACAATGGTGAAATTCTTGCTGCAGCATCTTATCCGACCTATAATCTGAATGATTATTATGATAAATACGACCAGCTTTCAAAGAATTCAAGGAACCCGCTCTGGAGCAGATTTGCACTTGGTACATACGCACCCGGTTCAACCTTCAAACCTGTAACAGCAGCTGCGGCTCTTGAAGCAGGCACGATTAACTCAGATACCACATATGTCTGTGAGGGTACAAAGGAGTTTTATGGACAACCCTTCAAATGTCTGCATGGCAATGCGCACGGTACAGAGAATGTACGATTAGCCCTTAAGGATTCCTGCAATATGTTCTTCTACAACACTGCACTGGATACAGGCATTGACAAGATTGACGAATATGCAACCGCTTTTGGATTGGGACAGAAAACAGGTATTGAAATTGCCGAATCATCAGGCATTCTTTCATCCCCTGACAACAGAGAAAATGCAGGCGGTATATGGCGAATCGGTGATACTATGCTTACAGCTATCGGTATGAGTGACAATCTGTTCACTCCCCTGCAGCTTGCAAACTACTGCTCAACCCTCGCAAACGGCGGAACAAGATATGAGGTTCACCTTGTAAAATCCGTTATTGAGGCTTCAAGCGGCATTGTTAATGATAAAAACAAAAATGCCGTTGATACAATGGACTTAAGTCAGAATACCCTTGACAACATATATCAGGGTATGCGAATGGTTGCTACAAGCGGCGGACCGAGCCTGATCTATGACCAGCTCAGCACAAACGTTGCCTGCAAGACAGGTACATCAGAGGTTATTGTAAACGGAGTGAAAAGAAATAATGGTTTCTTGATAACCTATGCTCCGTACGAAAAGCCTGAAATCGCAATTTCATCCGTTGTTGAGCTTGCCGGCTCAGGTAGTGAGACTGCCGAAATGACAGCTGAAATCATTAAATACTGGTATCAGAACAATACGGATGCTAAAAACAACCAAAAAACAGGCACTTTACTTTAAAATAATAATTATTAATATATTGAACACTTAAAAGAATTATGTTAATATATTAGTCAAATACAGAAAAACCGGCATTCATTTGTCTTACACTATTTTTATTAATTATGGAGGTAATGTATGAATATTGCACTTATTGCACACGACGCAAAAAAAGAACTTCTCGTTCAGTTTTGCATAGCGTATTGCGGCATAATCAGCCGACACGATGTATGTGCTACAGGTACAACAGGCAAGCTTGTATCTGAAGCAACAGGACTAAGAATAAATTGTTTTCTTTCAGGCAGTCAGGGCGGCGGACAGCAGATTGCAAGCCGAATTGCTTGTAATGAAATAGATTTACTTATCTTCTTCCGTGATCCCCTTTCACCTAAACCACATGAACCAAATGACCACGATTTGCTCAGGCTCTGCGACGTTCATAATATTCCGTTTGCAACAAATATTGCAACTGCCGAAGCACTTATACGAGGTGTTGAACGCGGTGACTTTGAATGGAGAGAAATTGTAAATCCGAGATATAATCCATCAAGGTAAATACACTTAAATAAAAAAACAGGGTGATGCAGGTAAAACAAAATTACAGCCTCACCCGCTTTATTGATTTTACACGTTTAATTGGAGGTGCGTTATGGCACTTGTTACAAAAGCTATTAAAGGAACAAAGGATGTGCTGCCTAAGGAGGTACACAAGAATCAGTATATCGAGGCAACTGCACTTGATATTGCTGAAAAATTCGGATATAAGGAAATCCGAACACCGATGTTTGAACACACAGAATTATTCCAGCGCGGTGTCGGTGATACAACAGATGTTGTTCAGAAGGAAATGTATACCTTTGATGATAAGGGCGGACGCTCAATAACACTCAGACCTGAGGGCACTGCAGGCGCAGTAAGATCTTATCTTGAAAATGGACTTTGCAACGAAGCATTGCCGCAGAAGGTTTGCTACGTAGGTCCCTGCTTCAGATACGAAAAACCACAGGCAGGAAGACTCAGAGAATTTCACCAGTTTGGTGTGGAATGCTTCGGAACAGCGTCACCTTTGGCAGATGCTGAGCTTATCTCTCTCGGAAAATCCATTTTCGATACGCTGGAAGTAAAAGATATCAGCCTTGAAATCAATTCAATAGGCTGTCCAACCTGCCGTGCAGAATACCACAAGGCACTCAAGGAATATTTTTCTTCAAGAAAAGATAAGCTTTGTGACACCTGCCGTGACAGACTTGACAGAAATCCGATGCGTATACTTGACTGCAAAAGCCCTGTATGCTCAGAAATTGCAAAGGATGCCCCTGTTGTTACAGATTATCTTTGTGAGGAATGCGATAAGCATTTCAAAAAGGTACAGGAGTACCTAAAGGCGATGAATATCGAATACACAATCAATCCTAAAATTGTAAGAGGACTTGATTATTATACCAAAACCGTTTTTGAGTTCATATCAAATTCAATCGGTGCACAGGGCACTGTTGCCGGCGGCGGACGCTACGACGGACTTGTGGATGAGCTTGGCGGACAGAAAACACCTTCACTGGGCTTCGCAATGGGACTTGAACGTCTTATGATGCTTATGGATGCACAGAATGCACCATTCCCTGATGCAAGTGCACCTGACCTTTTCGTTGTTGCACTTGGTGACAAAGCAACACTCAAGGCTGTTGAAATCGTCAAGGACATGAGAGCTGAGGGCTTCACCGCATTAATGGACCTCAATCAGCGTTCCATACGTGCGCAGATGAAATATGCTGACAAGCTCGGTGCAAAATTCAATATCGTTATCGGTGATAATGAGGTTGAAAACGGCACAGCTAAGCTGAAAAATATGAGCACAGGCGAGGAAACCGATATCGCACTTGAAACCTTTGTAAGCGGATTTTATAACATATCCCTTTCAGAGCAGCTTGCCGATTTGGAAATCAATGGTGAGGAATTTGATTTCGGCTCACTGTTCGGCTTAAAAAATGAGGAAAACTAAAAGAGGAAAATACAATGGCAGAAACAATTAAAGGCTTAAAAAGAACAAATTACTGCGGTGAGCTGAGACTTGCCGATGCCGGAAAAGAGGTTACTCTCTTCGGTTGGTGCCAGAGACAGCGTGATCTCGGCAATCTGATTTTCATTGATTTAAGAGACAGAACAGGTATTATTCAGCTTTCCTTTAATGATACTACCGACCGCGATATATTTGCAAAAGCTCAGTCTGTAAGATCGGAGTTTGTTGTTGCCGCTGTGGGTACAGTATGTGAGCGTGAAAGCAAAAATAAGGATATACCTACCGGTGAAATCGAGGTGAACGTAAAGGAATTGCGAATCGTTTCAAAATCAGAAACACCTCCTTTTGAAATTGTTAACTCCGAAAAGGTCGGCGATGAGACTACACTCAAATACCGTTATCTGAATCTCAGAAATCAGAAGCTCACGCAGAACATTCTGATGCGTCATAAGATTGCAAAAATTGCAAGAGAGTATTTTTACGAGAATGGTTTTCTTGAAATTGAAACTCCGATGATGATGAAATCAACTCCGGAGGGCGCAAGAGATTATCTCATTCCTTCAAGAGTGCATCAGGGAAAATTCTACGCTCTTCCGCAGTCTCCGCAGATTTATAAGCAGCTTCTCATGATTTCCGGTTACGACCGTTACATACAGCTTGCACGCTGTTTCAGAGATGAGGACCTCAGAGCAGACAGACAGCCTGAATTCACGCAGATTGACCTTGAAATGTCCTTTGTGGATACAGACGATATTATGGAAATGGCTGAAGGCTTTATCTCAAAGCTGATGAAGGAAACCGTTGGTGTTGACATCCCTATGCCGCTGCCAAGAATGACCTTTGCAGAAGCTATGGAGAAATATGGCTCAGACAAGCCTGATACACGCTTTGATATGCTGATTAACGATATCACAGACTGGGCAAATCAGACTGATTTTGTCGTATTTAAAAATGCAATTGCTGACGGCGGTGCAGTCAAGGCTATTGTTGCAAAAAATGCAGCAGCAACCTACACAAGAAAGAAAATTGACAAACTGACCGAGCACGCAAAGGGTATCGGTGCAAAGGGACTTGCCTATATCCGTTGGGCTGACGAAGAGCCGAACTGCTCTTTCAACAAATTCCTGAAGGATGATGAGCTGAACAACCTTATCACTGAACTCGGTGCAGAAAAGGGTGACTGTGTGTTCATCATTTCAGACAAGACATCATCTGCCTTATCTATTCTTGGTTCACTGAGACTGATCATTGCTAAGGAGCTCGGCATAATCCCTGAGGGAAAATGGAACTATCTCTGGATTACAGAAATGCCGTTCTTTGAGCAGGACGAGGAAACAGGTGAATGGGTAGCTATGCACCATCCGTTCACAATGCCTATGGAGGAATGTATTGCGTACCTTGACACGGATAAGGGCAAGGTAAGAGCTAAGGCATTTGACCTTGTTTTAAACGGTACTGAGCTTTCATCAGGTTCAATGAGAATCACGGACTGTGAGCTCCAGAACAAGATGTTTGAGCTGCTCGGCATGGAGCAGGAAGAAATTGACGCAAAGTTCGGCTTCCTCGTTGAAGCATATCATTATGCTTCTCCTCCTCACGGCGGTATGGGTATCGGTCTTGACAGACTTGCAATGATTATCTGCGGTGCAGACAGCCTGAGAGATGTTACTGCATTCCCTAAGGTTCAGAATGCAAGCGAGCTTATGAGCGGTGCGCCGAGCACGATTGACGATATCCAGCTTGACGAACTCGGAATAGATATAAAAAGCTGCGAATAGGTTCAAGGCAGGTTAATGGAAAATATGGAAGATAAACAATACAACTTTTTTGCAATGGTTAATCGTATGAAGCTTATCGACAGATGGGCTTTAATGCGAAATACCAATAAAGAAAATATTGCCGAGCATAGCCACTCCGTCGCTGTAATTGCCCATGCACTTGCACTGATTGGCAACAAAAAGTTCGGTAAAAGCTATAATGCTGAACGCGTGTGCCTGCTGGCGCTTTATCACGATACCACTGAGGTTATAACCGGTGATATGCCCACTCCTGTAAAATACTATAATGATGAGATTAAGAGTGTTTACAAGGATATTGAACATACGGCAGGAAAAAGGCTTATAGCAATGCTCCCTGATGAATTCAGAGAGGATTACATTTCTTTCTTTGAAAAGCAGGAGGAGGACAAGGAACTCTGGGTGCTTGTTAAGGCTGCTGATAAAATCAGTGCCTTAATCAAATGTATTGAGGAGCACCGTATGGGCAATCAGGAGTTTGAAAAGGCACTTCAGGCTCAGGAAAAATTAATTGATGAAATTCCACTTGATGAGGTAAAATATTTCAAGGAGAATTTCCTTAACGGCTACTATTTAACCCTTGACGAACATACAAAGCAATAATAAAAGCGGTTTGGATTACTCCAAACCGCTTTTATATTTAGCTGAGGTACGGTAACGAAGTATTGGTTTTTCGCAGGAATTGCCTGAAATACAGCCAAAAAGTCTCGCAAGACGCAAGTCTTGCTGCGTTTTTAAGCTATATTTACAGACGAATTTCCTAAGCTACAAAACTGCGAAGCACTTAAAATTGTTAGATTTTTAGTTAGAATAAGGCATAAAAATACCATAAGGCTGACGCCTTATGGTATTTTTTAACGCAATTATAGCTGAAAAGATAATGATTTTAAGCAACACTT